>OCVV012886328.1_pt1 | contig 10675 bp, 9 predicted proteins | sample 1539721 | NCBI WGS metagenome assembly OCVV01 (sample SAMN02144230, study PRJEB22623) | gut metagenome | biome: sheep rumen | host: Ovis aries | place: New Zealand
TACGCAAATTTGGCGCACTGCGAACAAAGACGGGGACATTTGACGAAAAATATTATTATTCAGTATTGCGTAATGTCCCCTTTTGTTCTTCTTACTAATATACTCTACTACAAAGCATGATATCAAAAAATATTTAAGGGATTGACATTCAAGTCAAATATTCTGTCCCGAATGGAGGTAAATATGGGAAAATTAGAAGGAAACTTTAATCCAAAAGAATTCGAAGATAAGATTTATGAAAACTGGGAAAAGAAGGGCTATTTTAAACCTTCAAACGATAAGAAAAAAGAAGCATATTGTATAGTTATGCCACCTCCAAACGTCACGGGAAAATTACATATGGGTCATGCATTAGATGATACTCTTCAAGATATTTTAATAAGATATAAAAGAATGCGTGGATATAGAACTCTATGGCTTCCAGGTACTGACCATGCTGCAATCTCTACAGAAATGAAAGTCGTTCAAAAACTAGCTAAAGAAGGAAAGACAAAGCATGATATTGGAAGAGAAAAATTCTTAGAAGAAACATGGGCTTGGACTCATGAGTATGGAGGAATTATACAAAAACAACAAAGAAAACTTGGATGTTCTTGTGATTGGGAGAGAAATAGATTTACAATGGACGAAGGCTTAAGTGCAGCAGTTCTTGAACAATTTATCAAGCTTTATAAAAAAGGATTAATTTATAAAGGCACAAGAATGGTTAATTGGTGTACTAATTGCAATACATCTATTTCAGATGCTGAAGTTGAATACAAAGAAGAGCCATCTCATTTATGGCATATTAGATATAAAATAACTGGTACGGAAAATGAATACATAGAAGTTGCAACAACAAGACCAGAAACAATGCTTGGTGATACCGCAGTTGCAGTTCATCCTGATGATGAAAGGTATAAAGATTTAGTAGGAAAGACTTGTATACTTCCAATTATGAATAAAGAAATTCCAATTATAGCTGATAGTTTCGTTGAAAGGGAATTTGGTACAGGGTGCGTAAAAATAACTCCTGCTCATGACATGAACGATTACCAAGCTGGATTACGTCACAATTTGCCAATAGTAGAAGTATTTGACGAACATTTTAAAATGGGTGATTTAGTTCCAGAATACAAGGGAATGGACTTATTAGATGCTAGGAAATTAATAGTTGAAAAGCTTGAAGAAATAGGTGCACTTGTTAGCACTGAAAATTACATACACAATACTCCAAAATGTGAAAGATGTAAACATACTATCGAGCCAAAGATTTCTGAGCAATGGTTTGTAAAAATGGGAGATTTAGCTAAGAGAGCTGCTGATAGTGTTAGAGAAGGAAAAACTAAATTTGTTCCACAAAGATATGAAAAACAATATTTTAACTGGTTAGATAATATACAAGATTGGTGTATTTCTAGACAATTATGGTGGGGACATAGAATTCCTGCATATTATTGTGATGATTGCGGACATATAAATGTTGCCAAAGAGGCACCAGAAAAGTGTGAGAAATGTGGAAGTACACATTTAACTCAAGATCCAGACACATTAGATACATGGTTCAGTTCTGCATTATGGCCATTTTCAACTCTAGGTTGGCCAAACAAAGATGCTGAAGACTATAAGGATTTTTATCCAACTCAAACATTAGTAACAGGATTTGATATTATAACATTTTGGATTTCTAGAATGATGACTCAAGGACTGGAATTAACTGATATAGAACCATTTAAAGATGTTCTTGTTCACGGTATTGTTAGAGATGACCAGGGAAGAAAAATGTCTAAAACTCTTGGAAATGGAATTGATCCACTTGAAGTAATTGACGAATATGGAACTGATGCATTAAGGTTTTCTCTTCTTTCAGGAACAACAATGGGAAATGATATAAGATTTATGCCAGAAAAACTTGATCAAGCCTCAAATTTTGCAAACAAAATTTGGAATGCTGCAAAATTTGTAACTAATTCTTTAGAAGATGAAGAAAAAGTTAGAGCTTTTTGTTATGAGGTATATGAGAAGAATCATAGTTACAATGCAGAATTGCTAAGAATAGAGGATAAGTGGATATTAAATAAACTTGATAAATTAGTAGCAGATGTTACAACTAATTTTGAGAACTATGATTTGGGAATTGCAATAGACAAAATATATGGATTTGCTTGGAATGAGTTTTGCGATTGGTATATTGAAATGGTTAAAAGTAGAATATATAGTGATGATGAGAATGAAAGAGTGGCAGTTAGTGATATTCTAAATCACGTGCTAACTACTATTTTAAAATTACTTCATCCATTTATGCCATTCGTAACGGAGGAAATTTATTCAAAACTTATCAAATTTGATTCAGAAGATTTGATAATGGCAAAATGGCCAACAATAAGAGAAAAATATGTTTTTGATGAAGAAGAAAATACAGTAGAAAAACTAAAGAATCTAATTGTAGAGATTAGAAACATTAGAAGCAAAATGAATGTTCATCCATCAAAGAAATCAAAATTGATATTCATTATAGATGAAGTTTCATCTAGTTCAGCTCTTTTAGAAAATATAAAAGATTCAAAAGATTTCTTGATGAAATTAGGCTTTGGCTCAGAAATTGTATTTGCAAAAAACGAAGATGAAATCCCACAAAATGCGGTTTCGCTTATAGTAGATGACTTAAAACTATATATTCCATTTGAAGAATTAGTTGATATTGAAGAAGAAAGAAAACGTTTGGAAGGTGAAAAGTCAAGACTTGAGGCTGAAGTTGAAAGAGGAAGAAAAATGCTTTCAAATCCAGGTTTTATAAACAAAGCACCTGAGAAAAAAGTTCAAGAAGAAAAAGATAAACTTGCAAATTATGAATATATGCTAGAAAGCGTTAAAGAAAGATTAAAACAATTTTAAATCACGGGGCCGTTCCTTATTGACTATTTTTTGTTAATAAGGAGCGGCCCTATGACTTGGTAGATTTTATAGAAAGAGCAGACTTGCTCTTTTAAGAATAAAAAAATAGTATTATAATGTTATTGCAAAGATGTAAATTTAAATGATGAAAATAAAAAAAGAGTTTGGGGGATAAACTAATTGACATATTGAACATTTATGCTCAATATGTCAATTAGAAAAAAATACCAACTTTTTGAATTGAAAAACATAATCATTTTTTACTACCATTTATCATAGTTATACAGTTTAATAATTATTACTTGACAATGTCGATTTAATTTTATCAAGAATACATTATTGTTATAATGCTGCGTAACTATTTTCCTCCAAACTATAGGGTATTTTCTTTTTTATTACGCTATACTTTTGAAAAAGTGTAGTGTGTTTACTGTAATGCAAACGCATTGCGATTATTTTAACATATTGAAAACCAAAAAGCACAAAAAGTAAAGAAAAGTAAAAGAAAGTAAAAGAAAGTAAAAAGTAAATACGGAGGATAAATGACTACCAACGTACAAAAGATGATTATAAACGAATTATTGGATATAGGCTACAATATAAAATACAGGGGGACGCAATTATTAGCTGAAGCTATATGTATTGCGTATGAATCTAAAAATTTATCTATTGTTGAAAATCTTGAAAAGAACATATATATAATACTGGCTAAAAAATATCATAAAAGCATTGATTCTATTAAGATGGATATTGTAAATGCTACTAATTTAATGTATAGTGTATGCGAAGAAGAAAAGATGAAAACATATTTTCATATAGTGGATGATTATAAGCCAACTCCAAAATATGTGATAGATATTATATTAACAAAAATAGAATAAAAAGGTAGGGGCAAGAAAGGAAGTTATCTTTTGAGCTCTTATTTTTTTAAACATATAAAAGATTTATTGAATGCTGTATTAGAATATATTTATCCACAGTCTTGCGTTATTTGTGGAAAAGTATTACATATTCAAAAAGACGATGAAAAAATATCTAATGATTGGATTTGCAAAAAATGTATTAAAAGATTATTGAAATATAAAAGAGAAAAATATGATGAAGAAGTAACAACAGTTATATATAAAAGTCATAAAACTCCAATCCAAAAATATTTTGATGGACTGTTTTATCTATACGAATATAGAAGTATAATTAGACGACTAATTTTAAATTATAAATTTAGAGATTCTAGTTATATTTCGCATTTTTTTGTAAATGAGATTTTAAATAGTAAAAAATTTAATGAAATTATAACAAGGTATGATATAATCATTTCAGTTCCGATAGACAAAAAAAGTGAAAAGGTTAGAGGTTACAATCAGACTGCAATCATCCTAAAATATTTAAGAAAAAGTATTGATAAAGAAAAGATAATATTTAGTACCGATAACTTGATAAAGGTAAAAAAGACCAAAAGGCAAAGCTCACTTACAGGAATTGAAAGAGAAGAAAATGTAAAAGGAGCATTTAGCCTTTTAAGGCCGGCGGAAATTATTGGAAAAAATATAATTATATTTGATGATATTTATACAACAGGCTCAACTATAAATGAAATTTCAAAATTGCTTAAATCAAATGGGGCAAGAAAAGTTATAGCTTTCACTATTGCAAAAGATTGATTAAAAGTATGAAAGGAAAAAAATGGAAGAACTAGTTGATTCAATTTTAGATTATGTAAAGGCTGATTATACTGATTATGCCATAATGATTAATGGGGAATGGGGAAGTGGAAAAACCTATTTTTGGAATAATAAAATAAGAAATAAAATTGATAATTTGAAAGTCAAAGGTAAAAAATATTCTACGATATATATGTCATTGTATGGTATATCAAATCTAGATGATATTAGTAAAAAAATATTTATTGAGACGTCACAGCATATGGATAAGGGAATGAAGAAATATATGGCTGCACATGATAAGACTGTTATTCCTGAATATGCTAAGACTGGTTTGGATATGGCTCACTTTTTTGGGGCTTCACAATCAAGTGAAAAAATAGATTATGAAAAGTTTTTCTCAACAGATGATAAGGTTCTTTGCTTTGATGATTTGGAAAGAGCTAATGTTGATGTTATAGATATATTAGGATATATAAATAATTTTGTGGAACATGATCATATAAAGACAATTATTATATGCAATGAAAAAGAACTTTCAACTAAATTAAAAAGCTCAAACATTGAGATGAAAACATTTATAGCCACGTATTTGTTAGACAAAGAAGGTAGCCTATTATCTACTGATAAACCTATGGTTGAGAAGATTGCAGATAAAATAGAATATGTTTTTGATAAAGCAAATGATTATGAGAGAATAAAAGAAAAGCTTATTGGTGAAACATTTGAATATGTGCCACACTTTAGTTATATAATTGATGGTATTCTTATGAGATATGAAAAAAATCAAGATTTGTATAGATTTTTAAAAGAGAATGTCAATTTGATAACTAATACCTTTGAAAAATCTGGGACAAGGAATCTTAGAATACTAAAACATGCATTAAATGATTTTCAAAAAATATATGAAACAGTTGATAAGTATTATCCAAATACAAGTCTAAGAGTAATGCAAACAATGTTAATATTTACAATAGCAGTTTCATTTGAAATTAAAGCTGGAAAAATAACTAAAGATAAATTTGTTGGAATTATGACCAATGAAGAATATAAGGCAATTCTTGTTTCGTCAAGAGTCCTAATGGACAATAGACAATTTTACATTAATGAATTTGATACTAATTATTATTTCAATTTCAAATCCGATTATAGGTTCTTTAAATTTATTGAAGTATATGTGAGAACAAGAATTTTTGATATGAAAATATTCAAATCAGATATGGAATCAATAATAGCAACGATAGATACTGAAAAACTTCCAGGATATAAGAGATTACTTACTGAAGAATACTGGAAGATATCAGATGACAAATTCCCAAAGATAATTGAAGAAGTTATAAAGAATGTAAAAAATGGTGATTTAGAACTACTAGATATAGTTAAGCTTTTTGCATATTTTAGTTATTTCTCAAGGAAGGGATTAATAGACTATGAAATATCAGATATAAAAAATATATTTATTGATGGAATGTCAAAGGTAGCAAAGAAATCAAAATATACTGAGAATATTGACGAAGAATTATCTAGAATAGGTATTGACACAGGAAATGATATGAATGAAGTATTAAGGTACTTCCATGAGATTAATAGTACCTTAAAAATTAGAGTATATAGAGAGAAAGCAGAAAAAATATTTAAAAATATTCCGATGAAAATGGATACATTTTATGAAAGTTTTACAGAAGAGTGCTTGGATAAACCAGTACTAAAATATTACGATGCAACGCTAATGTTTAAAAGAATTATTTGTGCAAGTAATGAGGATATCGTAAAAATTAAAGAAATGTTATTAGATAGAGCCAAGAAACATACAAAAGAATTATGCGAAGAAATGGGATTTTTTATCAATTTAAAAAAGGTAATAACAGTTTATTGTGAAGATAAAAAGGTATCCATAAAGAATGTTATGATTCAAGAATTCAGCGATAGCATACAAAGTATAATAGAAATATATTCAAACATACAAGGAAAATTCGTATATAGAACTATAAAAGGAAGAAAGAATTAATTGTCAATATCAATAGCTAGGAAATCCTACTCCTGTAACGGATTTGTAACGATATTGTAATTGTATCTTTATAGCATAATTGTATTCATAATGCTAAAATTTAATTAATAAAATTGAGGGATAGTTTGTATACTATCGTGAGGAGGAATCATTATGAGTACAAAAAATATAGCAGAGCTTGAAGCTTTGGCAAATAATGGTGATGTTGGTGCTGTATATGAGTTAGGACAAAGATATTATTATGGTGTGGGAGTAGCGACAGATTATCAAAAAGCTAGAGCATATTTTGAAATAGCAGCTGATAGAGGTTCTAATGGTTCAAATTATTTTTTAGGAAAGATTTACTATAATGGATATGGTGTTGCTACAGACCATGTTAAAGCTAAAGAGTATTTTGAAAAGTCTTCAAATGCTAATAATGTTTTTTCAACTTATTATTTAGGAAAAATCTATTATTGGGGTGATGGTGTAGAAAAGAATTATGATAAAGCAGAAGAGTACAAAAATGCGGTTCTTTCTAAACCAATTTATCAAAATCAAAACACTTCAATAGAAGAATTCTATAGTTTGGCAGATTTTGAAAAGCAAACTCAAGATTATGTTGGAGAACTTCAAAATAAGGTTTGGAACGAATATAAGAGCTTATATGGAAAAGAGTAATTTAATAAAAAAGAACCAAAAGGGGGAGAGTGGGTGACGATTCATTTGTGGATTGTCACCTTATTATTTATAAAAAGGGGTTTTTATGGAAAAGATTTTATTAAAAGTGAAAAAGGAAAAAACAAAGGCGATAGTTAGTACAATTATTATTGTACTTATTGTATATGCAGTAGTAATTGCCGTGATGATTGTGTTAAGTAGATTTTACGTGGAAGAAGTTGAAAAAGCAAAAATTAGAATATATGGAAGATATATGGTTGTGGATTATGAAATCGATGAACAAGATTATACTGATATTCAAATTATTCCAGAAAATAAAGTCAATAATCCTACTGAGAGACTAAGGATAATGCACTATAAAAATAATCCAGAAGAAATATATATTGATTATCCTATGGAAATAAGACAAGTAATAATTATTGCTTCCATCTTTGGTATAATTTTTATTTTAATAGTATTCTTTGTAGGAAAGAGTTGCGATAAAGAAATAGAAACTGTAAAAAACGGAATGATTGTTGAAGCAGAAGTAATAAGAAATACAGCAGGTGGGGGACTATTAAGATGGATTAATCCAGAAGATAATAAGAGCTACTATTATCTATTCTATAAAAGAAAATATGAAAGAAAATGGATTGAAAAAATTGAAAAAGTTTACATTGTTGTCAATAAAGCAAATATGAAAAATTTTTATGTTATAGGAAAGGAAATGGTGTAAAGATATGTATGAGCCTAAAATAAAAGTATATTTTATACTGTTTTTTGTTATGTCTATGCTATGTTTATGTTTGTTAGTTTCAGAAGCAAAGAAGATTCCAAAATCTGATCCTCAAAATTGGGAAGAATGTGAAGGCTATATTATTGAATCGACAGAGAATAAATTAATTATTTCATATCAAGAAAATGGAAATATTCACTATTATTTTAAACAGTATTTGTCTGGAACTGAAATAGATAAAAATGAACCAATTAAACTATTTTATTATAAAGACAATCCAGAAGAAGCAGTGGAAAAAATATATGAATCATATTCTATAATTGTTATTTTTGTTGCTATTATTACAATGTATTTTGTTAGAATGACAATTTTTTGTTATAGATATATAACTATTTCTAAAAATGGAAAAAGAGTACAACTAAAAATTGAGGACTATATCCCAGTTGCAGATAATACAGGAGGAGTGGTATATAGGTTTGTATGGCAAAAGGAAAACAAAATAAAGTATCTAACAGACCCTTTTAGAACATATGCATATAAAGAAATAATAGATTTATGTGGCATTACTGATATTTACTGTTATGTTAGAAATGAAAATTCAAGGTATTGTTATGCTGACTTTGAAGGAACATTTGAAGAGAATAATATTTCTTTATCTATGACCAAAAGAGCAACAAATTTGAAGTAAAAATAATTGGAAATGTTGAAATCTTCAATAAAATGTAATATAATGTGTTAGCTAAAATAAGATAATAGAGTGATTGGGAGGGAATAGTGAATATGAAAGCTATAGAAATTAGAAACAAATATTTAGATTTTTTTAAGAGAAATGGACATGCCATTATCCCTTCAGCGCCATTGATTCCAGAAAACGATCCATCTGTTTTATTTAATACAGCTGGAATGCAACCATTAGTACCATATTTATTGGGACAAAGGCATCCATCTGGAACACGTTTAGCAGATTTTCAAAAATGTGTTAGAACAAATGACATTGATGAAGTTGGAGATAATAGACATCTTACATATTTTGAAATGCTTGGAAATTGGTCTTTGGGAGATTATTTTAAAGAGGAATCTATAGCAATGAGTTATGAATTTCTTACCAAAGAATTAAACATTCCAAATGAAAAGATTTCTGTTACATGTTTTGCCGGTGATGAAGATTGTGCTAAAGATACAGAGTCTGCAGAAATATGGAAAAAAGTCGGAATTCCAGAGGAGAGAATATACTTTTTTGGCAAAGGTGACAATTGGTGGATTGCGGGAGAAGAAGGCCCATGTGGACCAGATACAGAGATGTTTTATGATACTGGAAAACCAAAATGTAGTGAAGAATGTAATCCATCATGTGATTGTGGAAAATACGTTGAGATTTGGAATAATGTTTTTATGGAGTTTTATAAAGATAAAAACGGATATTCAAAATTAGAAAAGAAAAACGTTGACACAGGTTTGGGATTAGAAAGAATGACAATGTTACTAGAGGGAAAAGAGACGCCATTTGATACAGAACTATTTGCTCCTGTAATGAAAAGACTTGAAGAATTACAAAGTGTAGATAAAATAGAAAGTAGAAGAATAGTTGCTGAACATTTACGTTCAAGTGTTATGATAGTGAACGATGGTGGAAGGCCAAGTAATGTTGATAGAGGATATGTCCTTAGAAGATTGATTCGTAGAATGACAAGGCACATGAACAAACTTGGAATAGATTTAGATAGGCTAGATGAAATAATTGGAATATCAATAGATTCTATAAAGGAATTATATCCAGAATTAGAAAATAATAAAGAAATTATTATCAATACGATAGTGGAAGAGAAAAATAGATTTATGAAAACTCTTCAAAATGGAGAGAGAGAGTTTGAAAAAGTTGCAAAGAGGACAAAAGCTAGTGGACAAGACACAATAGAAACAAATGCAGTATTCAACTTGTATGAAACATATGGCTTCCCTCCAGAGATGACAGAAGAGCTTGCTAAAGAACAAGGTTTAAAAGTAGATATGTCGGATTTCCAAAGATTGTTTAAAGAACATCAAGATAAGTCAAGACTTGGAAGTGAACAAAAATTTAAGGGGGGCTTAGCATCTACAGGAGAAAAGGAAATAAAATATCATACAGCAACTCACTTGTTAAATGCAGCATTGAAAGTTGTTTTAGGAGATCACGTTCATCAAAAAGGAAGTAATATTACTGAAGAAAGAATGAGATTCGACTTTTCACATGGAGCCAAAATGACAGATGAAGAGAAGAAAAAAGTAGAAGACCTTGTTAACGAATGGATAGAAGAAGGTTTAGATGTGTCATACACAGAAATGTCAAAAGAAGATGCAATAAAAAGTGGTGCAGAATGTATGTTTATTGAAAAATATCCAGATATAGTTACGGTTTATAGTATAGGAGATATTTCAAAGGAATTATGTGGTGGTCCTCATGTAGAAAACACTAAGGTGTTGGGACATTTTAAAATAAAAAAAGAAGAAGCTTCATCTGCAGGAGTTAGAAGAATTAAAGCTATATTAGAATAGTCAAAAATTGCGTAATATTTGTAACGAAAACTTAACATAAACAATATATATAAAATTGAAAATATGCTTGTTTTATGGTATAATTAGAGTAGGTTATTACGTTGTTTTATTTTATAGGAAAGTGCGAAGCACTTTCCTATAAAATAAAGCCTTCGGCAATTTTGCACACAAATTTGCTACGCAAATTTGGCGCACTGCGAACAAAGACGGGGACATTTGACGAAA
>OCVV011070565.1_pt1 | contig 10672 bp, 24 predicted proteins | sample 1539721 | NCBI WGS metagenome assembly OCVV01 (sample SAMN02144230, study PRJEB22623) | gut metagenome | biome: sheep rumen | host: Ovis aries | place: New Zealand
CGAAGATGATATGCTGATTCAGGGTATGAGAGCAGACGAAATCTACACTGAACTGGAAGATCGCGGATATTCCGATAAGCGCAAAGGCTGGAAACGTATGTCTAACAAGAACCGCCAGAAAGCCTTATACGAAGAACAGTACAACGACTGGAAACAGTATATGTACGACTGAAAACCCTTTAAAAAAAGCCTTACTTTTTTATCAGCCAGATTATAGTGTTTAAGCGTGGGGGATATTACATGAGTTTTTTTGATTAAAGAGTGCAGTTATCCCCCAGAACTGCATAGAATCGTAAGTACTCAAAATATATAAGTGTGGGGGATTTTAGGTAAAGAAGACCTGCCGAATGTCGGAGTATAACTAATCGCAACAGTAACCCAACTTGTCAATATCCCCCGGATTGACATTATAGTATAGCCAGACTGGATATTTAAGGTTATTTTCATAAGCCTTATATATGATTTTGTCTTACATCTTAAACATACATACAATGTGTATGATGGAATACGAGTATCACTTGTAAGGCCGAAATTCAGAGTATGTATGCGGTTTGTGGCATCCAGCACCCCCGAAAGGGGGTGTCCTTGTTTATATATCAGGACAGCTATTCATAAAATAGCGGTTTAAGTTCTTTTTCCGCTATGGGGTATCGGTTTTTTTAGGCTTTTCCGATACCCCAAAATGTTTTCAGCCAATGAGTTTGCAGACCTGTCTTGATTTAAGCCAGTTGTCGTACTGGCCGTCAATAACCATATCTGCACATTCACGGGATAATCCGACTATGATAACGAGATCGTCAGAGCAGTGGAAGACCCCAAGTTCAAGACCAGCCAGACTTTTACAAATCTTTATCCTAAAATCATTCCGAGGCACGAAATATATCATAGGTACGGTAATTGCCAGCAAATTGACAAGCATCATAGCCGAGGTAATATCCCAAATTTCAGGCGGTGCAGTGTCTTTAAGGGGAATCCCGTATATTATCTCCGGGATCGTAGCAGTCGCAAGCATTACAAAGAGCATCCCAAGAACGAAGATAGCAACCTTTTTTTCGTGTTTTTCAAAGGATTCTAACTCATTCGGGGTATATCCGTTATGAACCGTATGGGCCATAATAGGGAATTTACCCCCGAAAATATAAGATTTACTATGAGATTATCTTATAAAAATCATATATTTATCGTTTATCGTTAAAAATGGGATATAGGAGAAAAATCGGAAAAAATTTTGGGGGAGGAATAACTGGCTGAACAAACATCAAAAAATTCTTCTAAAATTATATAACTGGCTAGTCTAGGACATGAAAACCCATTTTGCCGATAATTTTAAAATTCGTAAGGCAATTAGGCTCATGTGACTTATTTTACCAAAGGGAATGTGATTTTTCTTATCTGCACTATTGCTGCGACCCTTATCGTGATCGGTGCGATTGGATGTTTTGTGCAGCCCAAAACGAGTTACGATGCGCTGGCAAATTGCGAAAATTCGGCAAAATCCGACGATTTTTATTATTTTTCGTATTATGAACCGAACATTCCCCTTGAATCTTATATGATACATTATACCCAAATCGAATTGAACATACCTAAAAATGTGTTTGAGGATTCAATGAAACAAAAAACCGCCCGTGTTGGCGGTACATGGTATGATACCCCTATACATTTGATTGACCCCGACAATCCGTATGTCCAACAAATAGCCAGTCAACTTAAAGAGCTGTCCGAGGGATGGACGGATATTGACAGAGCCACACTTATTCTGAATTTCGTTCAGACTGCAATCTCATATCAATCAGACCCCGTTTTGTTCGGCATGGACGAATTTTGGACTACCCCTACCGAAACATTGTATCTTCATAGAGGGGATTGTGAGGATCAGGCCATTCTATTATGCTCATTGTACGCTGCATTAGGATACAACTGGCTCATGCTGACATATCCCGGCCACATATCCGTGGGATTAGACCTAAACGGAACATTATATTATTGCGAGCCAACCTATGAAACCATACACGATATGGTTAAGGACGGATTGGAAAACTCAAACGGAATCCCCGTGATTCATACTGATAAGAATGTCAGTATAGTAGGAAATTGGTATCTCTTATTGGCATCATACAGATAGTGGATAGATGAAGTGTTTTAAAGCATAAACTATAATATATAATCTGACATAATAATACTCATGGAAACCATATCAATCGTAATGTTATGTGTAGCCATTGGAGTGTATTTGGCAAGATACGCTGTCAAAACCAAAGGTGCAGATATTGTATCGGGGGTATTGTCGGCAGTAGCTACCATGATACTCATTCAGGATACAACTATTGCCAACGATCAACTTATCTTGTTCGTGCTGCCTACAATCACTATGCTCATGCTTACGTTTATCCATATCGCATTTGGAGATAGTAAGGGGGTCTACTGATGGGAAGAAAGAAGAAACCCCCGGCAAGCGAATTGCTGGAATCCCCGATCATTGACGAAATTGAAGATGATGGGGGAGGGGATGGAACACCATTCGATAAGGCTTATACGTCACTGACCGTAACGGGAGGAAAACGTCTTGAACTCATGACTAGGGCCACCCCTAAACTGGCACAGGCCATATCAGTCGCATATACCATGAAGTTCAATTTCCATTCCCGTTACATACAAGGTTTTGAAGACACGCTTATGCGTATGCACGTTTCTATGGGAGGTAAAGGACGTTCAGAAATGGTCCAGTCGTTGCAGGCGGGATCGGGAGTACCCGGAGAATACTACGATGCCGGAAACCCCAATAAGAACAGCTTTATCGACATTGAGGACGAGGATATACCGAATGACCCAGAGTGAACAAGAGCCTAAAAAGTATAAGGGCAAACTTGTATTGAACTGTAACGTCAATAAAAAGATGCACCTTATTGCACAATATTATACCTTTTTCGGCAGGAAAGAGGGTATATATTCGGATGCCTACGATATATTGGTTAAGACAATCGTCCAACGTAGGAAAGACGATATGATGACAACCGTATTCGTGGAAGGACCGCCCGGATGCGGTAAATCCAGTCTATGCCTTAATTTGTGTTTGGATGTTGCCAGACAGCTCAAAGTAGGATTCGATTTATCGCAGGATTATATCTATGGCGCAAATGACTTATGGAATAAGTTTGAGAATCCCCATGCCAATCCGATCAATTTCATTGACGAGGGTTCGGTAACGCTGGCTAGCAACAATGCCATGCAGAAAGCAGACAAAAACATCGTAGTCCTTTTTGACACGATGCGCAGCAAGGGATGGGTAAATTTTATTGCGTCACCTACTATCATGAGGTTCAACGGTGCAATCCGTAGAGATCATGTGGACTATAAAATTCGTTGTACCCCTAAGACCCAACCATTGATTAAGGGATATGGCAGAGGATTTTTCGAGTGCCGTAGGGCAGTCAGACATGAGTTTGACAAGGATGAACCGGAATGGCCGATGATGTATGCCGGGATATTCGCTGATTACCCCCCGTCCTTAAAGGAGGAATACCTTTACATTAAGAGCAGGAGGCAGGATGCACTTATGGAGGAATATATCAAACGTGCGAGGTTCGATGATGCCAAACAGGAGAAACAGATGGAAAAGGTTATGCCGAAAGAACAGCTGAACGGAGAATGGTAACTATGATTATCGGAATTGAGGGAATAAACAGGACAGAGTTTTGCAGACCCAAAAATGCAAAGGACGTTGACAAGAGAAGATTCTACGAAACCAGAGGGATGTTGTATAGAGCATATCCCGAACAGTTTACGAGAATGAGAGTAAGGGAGTTCGGGCAGGAAGTCACAACAGAGGAAATAATCACATACCCGGAGAATTGTATTCACGCTTATGTGGATAGGGATATTGTGATTACAGTAGACAAAATGCTGGCAGATATTGACGAGAACCGTATTATGACGGGTAACTCATTCAGTAAGAGATCGTGGGGAATGTTAACATCCAAGACCGGATCGAAGTTATGGCAGAACATCCCCATCATTCTGGCTGGATTGGTACTGCTTTATGCGTTTGCAGCTAACGGATTCCAGATGTGATAATATGAAACTACCCAGATTCGGTAAGAAAGCAAAGGAAGAAAAGGTTGAGGATTCCGAGGAAGAACCTAAACAGGAAGAATCCAACGAGGAATCTAAGGAAACTAAGGAAACCAAAGAAGAAATCAAGAAACCCAAGAAACCGCTATTGCAGAGGATTCTGGATTGGTATTGGGGTGCAGGACCGCCCGGCAAATACTATTGCGAGGATAACCCCCATTCCCCTTATTGTATGAGGGCAAAACTCAAACGTTGGTATTATGTCAAATACAGAGGGTTCGTCTATTACATCACTACGATGTATGACAGGCCGAATGACGAATATATCTGGGATTATGAGATTGTGCCTAGAAAGGAGATCCCCAGAAAGGCTACAATCGTAACCAACCAGCCTAATACCTACCATTTGGATTTAGACCATCCCGACAGGGATTTTATCTATATGGACGGGGATTACGGATTCACAGCCCATGATGCTGATATGTATATCAAATGTAACAAACTGAACGAGGCTATGAAGATTGATCTGGATGCCAAGCAGCAGAACGACACTACCAAGATGCTCATTATCATTGGATGTATCGGTATAGCTATCATGGTATTCTATATGATGTTCATGCAACGTTGAGATTAAATATAGTGAGGTATTACTAATGTATAAGCCTAGAATCAGTATGAGTAAACTCAAAAAACAAATATCTGACAGGTTCGATCAGAAGAACGATGATGATACCGCTAAAATCAGGCTCAAATGCTATAACAGATGGGCGAAGATAAGCGGTGCAGACCAACTGGAAGACGGTTCTTATGATTGGCAGCAGATAGATTGGGATAATGAGTTCGTCCGTCTTGAATGGTATATGTGCGATCCGTCCATACTGGCAAAGTTGGGGGATGATAAGTACCGGGCAATCGGACTATCCCTGATTCCCGAAGAACTGCATGAAACCTATTAGAAAGTAGGACCGGGTAACGACAAACGTTATTGCGAGGTCTATATGGGTAAGAGCCAGATTGTTCACGCAATCAAAGACATTAGAAAAAAGAAGTGAGAGAATATGCAAAAAAGCCTACCATGTCCACTATGCGGAAGTACGGTTACGTCAGTAGGTATGTGCATTGACGGTTGTTATGGGATAACTACCAAATGCAAATGTGGATTGACGTACAGGACATACACACAAGACTATGATCCTGAATTGGACTACACATTAGCGTGGAGAAGACATTTGAACGGATGGAATACCCGTCAGTATCCACATGATATATCCGACATACACAGCTATGCGGAGAATATCGTTAACCGTACCCAACAGATTCTTGATTCCCTTAAAGGGGATGGTATGGAATGAGTTGGGCCGAAGATGTAAACATCCCAATATCCTACGAGAACGGAAGATATAACGTTAAGGCGCAGCCTTACAAACATATCAATATCCACAAACGGGATGAATGGGTTAATATCATGCTGGAATATCTGTCTACACATCCCGGTACTACACAGACGTTAATGTGCCGGAAGTTAGGGGTAAGATGGTCCATGGCACATTCAATCCTAGATGAACTTACCGATAACGGATACGTCCGTAAAGAGTACAGTGCATCAAAACAAAAAGGGGAGGGGAGTAAATACTACCTGATAGATCATATCTGATTCAGAGCCTTATATGGGGATTACTGGCCTTTATCGGAGTTGTCGTAACCATATTCGCCAACCTTATCATGGGTTCAGTAGATGCTGATATTGAGAGGGTAAGAGCAGTATGTCTATGGTTATTCGGTGCAATCTGGATACTGGCTGGCTCATTGGGGGTTCACGTTTACAATTCCAAGCGCAAAGAACTTGACCTAATGGCAAGAATGACACAGGAGTTATACGAGTTACGCAGCGAGATCGAAGACTTGAAGATGAAGAATCTGGAAAAGGAAGACTATAAGAATTACGAGGATTAGATATTATGAAACCCATAGATAGGATTCTCATAGTCGGATTCGTACTAACGTTCATAGATATGGTATCCGGCAGACAGGTATCTACCGATAATCCCGGCCTATTCATTCTGGGTTTTGAAATGGTATTTGCATTTTGGAGTATCCTATATCTATTACCGATGGTAGTGGGCGCAATATTCAATCGCAGTACGAGAAATAAGATAGTATTACTGACCCCTATATTGGCAGTATATGTGGGATTGGTATTCATTGAAGTTATGAAGACCGATTTTGACATACATTCCAGTCACGGATTGGGGATTGACGGAGAGATAATATTAGTAGTATTCATTCTGGGATACATTATCGCATTGAGCATCATCAAATATTGGTTAGTGAGGAAACATGACACTGAAAGAAAGTTGGCAGAGAATGAGCAAAGACCTACGGAATGAAACGATACGTTGGATAGGATGGTATTCAGTCATTGGGATAATAATATTGAATGTTGCGATCAGTCCGTTAAAGGATAATCTGACAGTCTATGACATAGGTTATCTAGTCAAGGATATTGTGACAGTATGTGCAGTGGGATATTGGTTATACCTTATCGCAAACAGGATTGGCAGAATCCATACACAATACAAGAGAGAACAGGGATTGGAACATGATCTGGACGATTCGGAAATCTGGCAGCTTAAAGAAAAGATCGAGGATTTGGAGTATAGAGTAAAAGAACTGGAAAAAAGACCGAGGTATTGAAAATGACTGAAAAAAAACCTTATCATATAGTCAGTTTTTCAGGCGGTAAGGACAGTACCGCCATGCTTTTGAGAATGATTGAAGAAAAGATGCCGATAGACGAGGTTATCTTTTGTGATTCCGGGATGGAGTTCCCGGCAGTCTACGATCATATCGAAAGAATCAGAATAATACTGATTGATAACCAGATAAAATTCACTGTCCTTGAACCGGAACATACTTTTGAATGGTATCTCTTGAATAGGCCAGTATCCAGCGATAAACATGGCGATCACATGGGTATGGGTTGGCCTACCCCCCAATTAAGATGGTGTACCAGATTCTTCAAAGTCGAAATGACCCGTCATTACTACATGAGCCTGAATGAGAATTATGACATTCGGGAATATGTCGGTATAGCGAAAGATGAAGAATTTAGAGTACAAGGGAGAACAGGACAGCTTAAAAGAAAACGTTATCCGTTGATAGATTGGGGAATGACCGAGGCAGATTGTCTGCAATACTGCTATGACAAGGGTTATGACTGGAACGGCCATTACAAGATATTCAACAGATTATCATGTTGGTGTTGTCCGTTGGCAAAGATCGGAGAACTGAAAAAGGTATGGCAGCATTACCCGGAATTGTGGAAGAAGTTGGAAGAACTGGATGATAAGGTTCAATCACTGGATTTACCGTTTAAGGTTTATTTCAAATATATCTACACGGTTAAAGACCTTACAAAACGTTTTGAGAAAGAAGAAAAAGCCAAACATACTCAATGTAACCTATTGATGTTCGATTGATATACAAATGATATACAAATGATATACAAATGATATACTGGATATGATAGGGATAGCAACATAAACGGACAATCACTGCAATAATGAGAGCAACGATAGTACCAATGAAGTTATCTGATTAAATCTTATTTTATCAAACCTTTTATATATCTTGATTATATACTACTATATAATGACAACAAAGTTTGAAGTCGGCAGAATCTACGTCTATGAACGTAAGGACCTTTTTGGCAAAGAAACGCTGAAAGACTATTACAGATGCGAAAAGAGAACGGAAAAGACCGTATGGTTCAGCCATGTCAATGAGGATGGATCGTTGGTATGTCCTATCAGTCATTTAACGGGAGAACCGATGCAGCCAGCCAGATACAAAATCTGTCAATGGGGTGTAGAAGATGAATACATAGCCGGAAAAGGCACTGGCAATCCCCGTTCAGTATGGTATTGCGGAGGGGTACATTTGTACTCGAACAAGGTAAAGGAGAGTGAATGAATGATCGGAACAATATTAGGCCACAAAGTGACTGCGAAAGAAGATAAACGGTTCAGTGAGGAAGTATATTCAAGAATTGCGGAAAATATAGACTTACTCAACCGTATGATTGATGATGATCGGTATAACGTTGAAGAAAGATTGTATTTTTCCGGCAAATATGATGTGTATTGTAGGGTATTAGGGGATTTGATAGCGAGGGAAGATACCCGTATAAGGGGAGCTGCCGATGCTTACAATGAGATTGTGCAGATGTTGGATAGATTCGCATTAAGCTGCATGGGCAAAAGGTAATCGTATGGTCAACGGATATAAGGAAATGGTCTTACAGAAATTGTGGGAGAACCAACATCCAATGTCATTCAATGAATTGTCCGAGGATGTGGCTTATTTCGACATGGACAGATTCGAGAAGAAATTTCACGAACTTATCAATGACGGATATATCTACATAATTCAGAATAAGCATTATTGGTTGACTGATAAGGCGATAGAGGGTATGGAGGAATGAAGATGTACGAGGAAGATTATCCCAACTATGAGAAATATAGGGAGAAAGCCGAGGCCATGAAAGGAAAATGGCTGAAAGAAAAGGATCAGGACTACGACATATCTTATGTGTATGACGTAACATTCGATACAAACGCAAATGATTGGATTTTGAATCTATATACCATTGATAGGATTCAGAATACGATCACAAATACCGATTGGGTAAGTTTGGATGAAGTATCGGAGTATTTCAGGATCATAAGCAAGAATACCGGGTTGAAGATATATCGCCAAGTCAGGGAATATCTGGATAATGTGTTCAACGGTAAAGAGGAAGAAAACTGGAAGTGTGATCTATGACCGACAAAAACAAAAAGAAATACAAGAAGAAATCCGATAGCTGCGCATATACCTATGCAGAATTAATGGATAATCTGGGTATTCCTGATAATGCGATAATAATGTGTGCAGAAGATTATCGCAGATATTTCAGAAAGGAGAACTGAATCTATGAAGACTTACGGATTATACAAGGGAACTGAACTGATTATGAGCCGTCAGGAACGTAGCTGCAATCTAGCCATATTGACTATCAAAGGATTCCTATATGGTAAATTGAGTGCGGTAAGGACGGTTGAGGTATTGAGAAACAGACAACAGAACTGCTAGTATATCCATATTCACGATGATGTGGAAAGAGATACGATATACTGTCTAAGAGAGATCGGAGAGGAATAAAATGAAAGATGATAGTACTGCAAGAGCGTGTTATTCCGGCTACATCCTGAAAGCATTAGCCGATATTGAGGATGATTTGAAGAACATAAGGGGTTGGAATAGGATTTGTCCGATTCTGGACGAAGAATCCAAAATCCAGATTGAACGTGCCTATTGGTTTTTTGAAGAAATGAAAAAGAAGACCTGCGACAATGTGATGAATCGTTACAGTATTCTTATTTTCCCCGATGATGATTGTGTGTGAGGATCGTGAAATATAAGGGATAATATGGTAGTTATCATACCTATTGTATGGATGCCTTATCACGGCAGCGGAAATAACGTCCAAATACCATTAGAGTGGGAATTTGTCATATTGCTAATGTGTATTGCAGTCACATTGGCATTTGCATTTGCTATCAAAAGCATTATGAACTATCTATATTGGTCCAAATTGGAAATGGGATTGATGGGAACGATATTCGTAATATCATTCGGAATGACGGTATATGTCGTTCTGGATATTCTAATGACGATGGGGATAATATGAGTTATTTTCTATACTACTGCGAGGACGGATACTATGACGGAAAACACTACTGCGGATGGGGGGATTTCAAGTGTTCAGTATGCAAAAGGGATGTGTTCATACAATATGATGCACATGAAAAACCATCCACAGGAGAGTTGATCGAGTGGAAAGGGAAATGCTACTGTCTATGCAATAAATGTATCAGTAAGTGCATGAACGTAGGCAAGGCCAAACTACTGAAAGATGCCAAAGACTATAAGCCTACGGATGATACGGAATACCAAGAGCCTGAATACCTTAAAGATGTTCCAACGGAATACAAGCCAGTGGCTGGCTTTATCCCGGCCGTTATCATTTTCGGTATTATCGCAGTCGCATTAAAAGATATATCCAAGCTGCCGAAGAAAGAACGGAAAAAAGCCATGGAAGAACTGAAAGAAAAATTGAAGAAAATTAAAGAAGATGAAGAAAAATGAGTAAATCGAAAAAAGCCAAGAAGTTATACAAGTTCATAGTCGTATTGACCGATGATGAAGTCATGGAATTATGGACGGAAGACAGAGATTTGGAGATAGTCGGGGAAATGTGGTTGTTTTTCGAGAAGAACGACAAAAACCCGGACAATTTCTATATCAACCAAAACAACGTGAAATATGTGAGGGCGGTAGAATGACTAAAAAATGCCTACTGATAGACGTTGACAGTACCATACCTAATCTGGCCCTTATGAAAATATCTGCATGGAAAAAGTCGTTGGGATATGAAGTCGGATTCAATGTCAATGATCCAGACGAGATATACGCAAGTTGTGTGTTTGACCGTAACAAACACAAACTGGACGGATTGGAGTTCCTATATCCAAACGCATATATCGACAGGGGGGGAGGA
>OCVV012848601.1_pt1 | contig 10667 bp, 8 predicted proteins | sample 1539721 | NCBI WGS metagenome assembly OCVV01 (sample SAMN02144230, study PRJEB22623) | gut metagenome | biome: sheep rumen | host: Ovis aries | place: New Zealand
TTTGTATATTTATCCCCGTATTACGACAATCCCTGCGACAGTCGGCATAGGCCTTGCGGCCCGTACGTGCATCCGCGGTGGGGCTCATCAACCTTCTTGTTGATGTTGTTGGATAAAAGCATCCCAAAACATAAACAGACCCAAATTGCGCCTGCAGTGCAAACGCAATTTAAACCATTTTTAACGCATTCCAGGTTATCGGTACATCATTCCCCGACAGCCTTGAAGCTCTTGGGAATGTTCAGGCGCCAGGTGCCCAGGCTGAAGGATTTTCCGTGGGTCACTTTCTTGATGAATATTTCCAGAAAGACTTTTCCGTCCCGCTCGAAGCGGATGTTCTTGGGCATGGTGCGACCTTCGAGGGTCCCTTCGTCCAAAAAGACGGTCTTTTCCGGCTTGCCGTCGCGGCCCGTGCGCAAGAGCCACTGGACGCGTCCGTCCTTTTCGCCGTAGCTGAACAGGCGTCCGGTGGATTCCTTCGCGCTCACGACGGTCACGCCCGACGAATCCTTTGACCCGGTTTTCTCGAAGCGCTCCGGAAGAAGCTTGCCTTCGAAGAGGGCCGCGACCTGATGGATATGCACCAGCGGGAGCGTGTTGTCGTTCAGGAGGCCCACCATGTAGCCGTTCCCCTTTACGTAGAACTTCTCTGTCGGGAACACCATCTGCCAGCCGGATTCTGTCCACAGCATAGAGGCGACGCCGATTCCCAAGGGGCCCGTCAGTTCAAGCCTGTATCGTTTTCCCGGTACAGAGAAAAGCACGGCGTCGAACTCCTGGACCTTGCCGTCTTCTTGAGTGATGTTCAGCTGGAATTTCGCCCGCAGGCTGTCGGGGCGGGCCTGCTCCTGGGCGCATTCCGCAGAACCTTCGCAGGCGCCCGCAGCGCCACGGCTTCCGGCGCAGCCTGCCAGAAGGAGGGCAGCAACAAACGCGAAGAAGATGGTGTATGTTCCGAGGCCTTTCATTTTCACAAGTAGATCCTCGCCTCCGCGAGGATGACGTCAGCGGTGGTTCTTCAAAAATTCCTTGGCGGCCTTGTTGTTGGGCCTGAGTTTAAGCACCAACTTGTAAGACTTGACCGCATCGGCGGTCTTGCCGAGCCCCGCCTGTATGGCGCCCATGTGTTCCCAGTAAACGTAGTCTTCCTTGAAATTTTCGGACTTTATCTGCTGCATCACGGCGTAGGCTTCTTCGAATTTTCCCTTGCGGTAGAGCCCCCAGGCCTTTGAGTCCAAGAACGCTTCCGACGGAGCCTTGCCCTTTTCGAGTGCAAGGGCCTTATCCACCAGCGCAATCCCCTTGTCCACTTCTTCGGGAGAGCGGTTCAGGTCGATAAGGGAGTATCCGTAGTAGTTGTACACCTCGGGCCTGTCCAGCTCGCCCCTGTCGGGAGCGGTCAGCAGGTATTCGAACAGCTTGAAGGATTCGTCAAATTCTTCCATACGTTCCAGATTCATGGCCATGTTGAAACGGATGAGCAGGCTGGTGGAATCTCCCATCAGCATGCTTTCCCAGAACAGGTTCGCCTTGGACCGGGCCTCGTGCGCCTGGAAAAGCTTGAGGGAATCGGCCTTGCCGTCGGATTCGATTTCTTGCGCCTGCGCTACCAGAATTTTGGCGTAGGTATGCTGCAAGTGCCTGTAAGTTTTTTGGGCTTCGTGATTCACCTGGGCAACCGACGCGGAATCGGCAATGCCTGCCATGGGCGTCCAGTTGGTCCAGACTCCAAGCAGGGAGTCCAGCAGATAATAGGCCTGCTGGTACTTGCCCGCATAGCCATAGGTCATGGCCAAGAAATCCTTGTCGCTACCGTCCAGAATGGAGTCCGCACGCACGGCGTAGGCAACGGCATCGTCCTTCTTTTTTTCGGTGAGGGCGATTCCGGCTAGAGCCCTGCAGGCCTGGGCCGCAAAGGGCTTGCTCGTGAGACCCTCCAGGGCCTTGTTGTAATGGACCTTCGCGCTGTCCACCTCGTTCTGGGCGTATTCGTAGTTGGCCAAGAAATAAATCAGCACGGGAGATTCCAGATGGTCGGTGTAGATTTTTTTCCGCAAAAAGGCGAGGGCGTCGGCACGGCTGTCTTTGGCGATCACCAGGAGCACCAAGTTAATCATGTTCTCTTCGTATTCCGACACGGTGCTGAGGGTATCCACGATAGCCCGGGCCTCGGCATTGCGTTTTTGGATGATAAGCCCCTGCACCTGCTGGAGCAACATCTTCTTGTCACCGGTAGCCTCGTAGCCCTTGGCAAAAAGCTCCACCACGGCGGAATCCTTGTGCATGTCGATGAGCAGGTTCAGCTGCCGCTGGAAAAGCGAAGAGATGTAGTTCACCTGGGGGAGCAGCAGGTCATAGACCCGCACCAGTTCCTTCTTGTCTTGCACCGCTTCCAGAAACAGGCTGTAATCGTACAGGAGCGTCATGTCCTGATAGCGCGAAGAATCCAGTGCCAGATTGAAATACCGGCGGGCGGAATCGGCGATTCCCGCTTTTACATACAACTTAGCAAGCAGTTCGAACTGACCGGGGTTCGTCTTGCCTTTCAGCTGGTTGGCGCGCTGGGCTAGCACCAGCGCGGCAGAATCTTCGCCGTGGGCGGCAATCCTTTCGGCCACGGCGAAGGAGAGGTAGCGGCTTTCGGGGTCCGCCTCGAAAGCCCGCTGCCAGAAAATTTCGGCCAGGGCCTTTTCGCCCCGAAGTTCCATTTCCATCGCCCGGATGAACGATTCGTGAGCCACGTCCAGATTCTGGACCGTTGCCGGCTGTTTTGTTTCGGCCTTCTGTGCAACGGCTTTTGCGATGGCGGCAGAATCCGCCGCCGTCAGGGTCGCCTGGCCGCCAGCGTCCTTGCGGGGTGCAGAACTGCACGCCGCCAAGAGCGCCACCAGCGCCAACGTCCAGAAAAATGTCAGGCCTCTACGGAACATAGCTAGTCGGCAATCACAAAGTCAATCTTGGTGTCGGGCAACAGGTAGTCACCCTCCTTGGGAGAGGTTTCTATGACGGTGTTCGGGGCTTCGCCATTTTCGGCCTTGATGCGCTTCACGTTGCCTACCTTGAACCCAAGCTGTTCCACTTTCACGAACACGTCGTCGATGACTTCGCCTGCAAAGGAGGGCAGCAGCACGCGCCCGAGAGTTTCGCCTGCAGAGATGATGACGTTGACGGTATCGCCTACGCGGGCGGTGTCGCCGGCCATAGGATCTGTGCGGATAACCACTCCGCGGGGAATGCTCTTGTGGGCGCCCTTGATAATCTGGCCCTGCACAAGGCCTGCGCGGGTAAGCGTTATGGTGGCCTGCTTCTGGCTCTTTCCGCGAAGGTCCGGAATTTCCACCTGACGGAGTCCAAGACTTCTCGTAATCTGAACGGTGCGGCCTACCTTGGCCATGCGACCGGCAGCAGGCATCTGCACCAGCGCGCGACCTGCGGGCACCTGGGCGTTGTAGCGGCCCTCTTCCAGCCACTTGGCCTTGAAGCCCACAGCCGAAAGCGCAGCGTCCGCTTCGGCTTCGGTCATGCCTTCCAGGTTGGGCACCTCAGCGGTGCTGGTGAACTGTCCGGAGAAAATAGGCAGCGCAATCTTATCTACCACAAGGGCGAGAATCACCAGGAGCACCACCCAGAGGAAGAACGCCCTGATGAACGGAGATGTCTTGAGCCACTTAAAAAAATTCTTTATCTTACTCATTTCCTTTTTTCACCTTGTCGTCCGGATTCACTATCCGAACTTCAAACTTTTCATTCCTTCGAACTGGCGCTCCCTATCCCCTAGATCCTAGCCTCTAGATCCTAACCCCTATCCACCTTCCCGGGGTTTTAGGGGTGTCCCCTAGGAGAGGGGGTAGCGGCTGATGCGGCTAGGTGGCGGGTTCTTTTGATTGCCGCTCTAGGCAAGTTGCCCGCCACGACGCAGCAGCGGCGAGGGGGAGGCTTCCCCCCTTATCCCTTGGCGGCTTTTTCCTGTAGCGACTCCTCGTCAAAGATTACGATGTCCTTGCCCGTGATGGCGATGGCGCCGGCTTTCACCAGGATGGAACTGATGCGGCTCACGGTTTCGCGGGTGGTGCCGGACATGTCCGCCAGCTGCTGCTGGGTGGGACGGTTGTGAATGACGGTGACCATCTTGCCGTTGTCGGTGTGGATGCGCACGCCGCGTTCTTCCATGAGGTTCAAGAGGGTGCCGGCCACGCGGCCGCTGACCGACATGGTGGAGAGGGAGCCGATTTGCTTGTTGGCCTTGCGGAGCCGCTTGCTCATTTCGGAGAGGAGCGACATGGCGAGTTCGGGGTATTGCTTGATGAGCGAGAGGAAGGCGTCGCGGTAGATGATCATCAGCTGGGAGTCGCTGACGGTGCGGACCGAGGCGGAGCGGGGCTCGCCGTCGATGAGGGACATTTCGCCGAAGAAGTCGCCGCGCTCGAGGAAGCTGAGGATGGTTTCGCGGCCATCCACGCCGGTCATGTACACTTGGACGGAGCCCGAGGCGATGAGGTAGAGCGCCTGGACGGAGTCGTCGCCTTCCAGCACTACGGTTTCGTCGCGGTTGAAGTTCTGCACCTCAACCAGGTCGCCCAGTAGCCTCAGCTGGTCGTCGGACAGTTCCGAGAACAGTTCTACGCCTTTCAGCAGTTCCAATACAGATGCGTCCATGTTTTCCTCTCTTCTTTTGGCCGCGCCGGGGCGGCGGTGGCTTTAGTCCAAATCCACGATGATGCTCTGGTCGCGCTTTGCGCCGATGGAGATCATGCCGATTTTCACGCCCACCAGTTCCGCCATGCGGTTCAGGTACTTGCGGGCGTTTTCGGGCAATTCTTCTAGCTTGCGGCACTTGGTGGTGTCGCACTTCCAGCCGGGCATTTCTTCGTAGACCGGCACGCAGCGGCCCACCTTCGAAAGCTGGTTCGGGAAGTTCTCGATTTTTTCGCCGTCGCATTCGTAGTGGGTGCAAATCTTGATGGTGTCGAAGGTGTCCAGCACGTCGAGCTTGGTGATGGCGAGGTGCGTGAGGCCGTTCACCACGGCGGCCTTGCGGACCACCGGGGCGTCGAACCAACCGCAGCGGCGGTTGCGGCCCGTGGTGGCGCCGTATTCGTTACCGATCTTGCGGAGGGTGTCGCCGGTTTCGTCCAGAAGTTCTGTCGGGAAGGGGCCGTTACCCACGCGGGTGGTGTAGGCCTTTACCACGCCTACCACCTGGTCGATAGCCGTGGGGCCGATGCCCGCGCCGCAGCTGGCGTAGCCGGCCACGGTGTTGCTGGAGGTCACGAAGGGGTAGGTTCCCTGGTCCACGTCGAGGATGGTGCCCTGGGCGCCTTCGAACACCAGGCGCTTGCCGGCCTTCACGGCGGCGTAGAGCATGGCGCTCACGTCCCGCACAAACGGCTTGATCTTCTGGCCCAATTCCAGGTAGTCCTTGATGACCTGTTCGGGGTCGATTTCGGGCACGTCATACATCACCTTGAATTCTTCGTTGTGGACCTTGGCCATGGCTTCGACGCGGGGGCGCAGTTCGCGTTCGTCCATGAGGTCACCCACGCGGACACCGATGCGGTTCACCTTGTCGCTGTAGCAGGGGCCGATGCCGCGGCCCGTGGTGCCAATGGCGGCCTTGCCGGCCTTCTTTTCTTTGGCCTTGTCGAGAGCGGAGTGGTACGGCAGCACCACGTGGGCGTTATCGGCAATGAACAGGCGACCTTCGGGGTTGATACCCTTGGTGTGCAGGTCGGCGATTTCAGCCAGGGTCTGCACCGGGTCCAGCACCACGCCGTTGCCGATGACGCAAATCTTGTCGTCGTGCATAATGCCGGAGGGAATCAGGTGGAACACGAACTTCTTGTCGCCCACTTCGACGGTGTGGCCAGCGTTTGCGCCGCCTTGGAAACGCACGATGTAGTCTGCGTCCAGCGTCAGAAAATCAACTACCTTGGCCTTGCCTTCGTCACCCCACTGGGAACCGATTACAACACGATTTGCCATATATCCTTCATTCTGTTGGCGGCCCGGCGGCGCAAATCTCCAAAAGGAGCAGTCCCGCGGGTCGATTGCTTGTTAAACGACGAAATTCAAGCGCAGAGGCCTTCCCTGCGCCCTTTTTCGCCTAAAAGATAAAAAAGTGGGCGGGGCGCTGGACCGGAAGGGCTCGGGCGGTGCGACGAAAACGGCTAGAAAACGACGGGAAAACCGCCAATTGCCGTAATAGCACCGTTTTGGAGAAAAAAACGCATCTAGGGGCATATAAAAACGGCTGATTGCTATGGCTTATATGCCCCGTAAAACGTTTTCATCACTGCTCTACGTCAATTTCCGCCTTTTTACGCAAACTTTTCAGCGGTGGGGCATATAAAAATGAATTTTTGGCGGAATTATATGCCCCTTTCCCGCGATTTGGACAAAAATGCAGACAACATAACGCAATTTGCAATCGAGAGCTAACGAAAAAGGCATATAAGACAACGCCCAAAGAAAAATTTATATGCCCCGTAACAGATTAATCTTCAAATAGGGGCATATAAGAGTGCACACCCCGTTCAATTTATATGCCCCCACTCACGAAAAAAGCATTTTAGGCCTATAAAAACTCCAAAATTCCACTTCTCGTCATCCTTTTTTGTATATTACCCCAGAAATTGTTTATTTCCAGCTACGACGAGCATGCCCCTCGCCGTAGTTTTTCTTTTTTAGGAGGTCTGGCATGCACCAAACGCAACTTACAGCACAAAAAGCATACGACAGAATTACCGCTGAAGTAGTAAAATACAGAAACACGCTTTCGTCATACCTAGAATCCCTGCAGAAAAAGAACAAGAATCCCGCCGAAGGAAATCTGCGGGTACTAAAACACAAGCTAGGCTACCAGTACTACATCGTCACCGAGAAGGGCGACACGAAGGGCACTTATCTCCGGCGAAAGGACCTTCGCAGGGCTAAAGCCCTTGCCCAGCGGGACTACAACAACGCGGCGGCGGCCGTCATCGAAAACCAGCTCGCGACCATCGACACCTTTCTCGAAGCATTCCACCCGGAAGCCCTTGACCAAGCCTTCGCCAGCCTGCACCCGGGCCGCCGCGCCCTTGTTGCGCCCGTGCGCGAATCCGACAGCGACTTTGTTGCCGCATGGCAACACACTCCCTACACGGGCAAGCCCTTCGAAATCAACGCCCCCGAATTCTACACGGGCACGGGCGTGCGCGTCCGCTCGAAATCCGAAGTCATCATCGCGGACGCGCTTAGTCGCGCGGGCATTCCTTACCGTTACGAATACCCCACAAGCGTCAAAGGCTGGGGCACGCTCTACCCGGACTTCACCTGCCTTCGCCCCAGCACCCGCGACGAAATCATCTGGGAACATTTCGGCCTTATGGGCGATTCCGACTACGCCGAAAACGCCATCCAGAAAATCGCCCACTACGCCGCCAGCGGTTACACCCTCGGCAAAAACCTCATTGCCACCTTCGAAAGCGGCAACACCCCGCTCTCCCTCAAGCAGGTGGATAGTTACATCAAGTCGCTGCTAACGTAGAGACCCAAACGGCATCCGACCTATCGCCAACATGAAGGCATTGACCTTCGTCAAGCCTGCTATCAAAAAATTAATGGCATGAAATTTGCGCTATCACATCCAAGGCTTTTTGCGCGACCACATTCGCGGCATTTTACGCCGCCAGATTCACGGTATCTTACGCCCCATCCAAGACAATATCACGCACCGCAAAAGTCCGCAAGCTAATCGGCAGCGCGTTCTAACCCACGCAGGCTTTCGTCTATAAAGCGGAATGTCTTAGCATAAGCCTCGTCGCGCACGTCCTTGCGGGAAAGGTACAGGTCGTGCAAGCCTCCTGCCACTGTTTCCGTCGTTACCTTCGTCCCGACTTTCGGAGCCCACATCTCTATATGCTCCACATCCAGCACGCCATCACAATGCATTTGGTCGTCTGACCACTCATCGTCATTTTCACTACAGTCCCCATGCAACACAAGCACCGGTGAATTTATATGAAATCCCTTGTGCAATTCCAGCTGGGCCCTATGAACCCCGCGTATCCACCCCAAGAACTGCTCCGGCCGTTCTTCGCTTTTCCACTCCGTATTGTATTGCCACTCGCCATAACGCTCCCTGTTGATCGCGTAGGCGTAATTCGGATTCCCGCTGGACCCAATCGAAAAATCGGGCAGGTACATGGCCAGCTCCGAAACGACCGGAATCGCAACATTGCGCACAAGCCAGTTGAAATTGAAATCAAAGAAAGGACTGTTCAAGACGAGAGCCGCAAACTTTTCGGCTGGACGTGACTCCGCATAAAACGACACCAGCAAGCCGCCCTGGGAATGCCCTATCAAGACCAGCGGCAACGAATACGCACGCCCTGTACGCTCCTTCGTAATCACCCGCGCAAGTTCCACCGCAAAATCCAGCTCCGGAAAAAACTCCCGCATGTTCCGCAGGTCACTCCGACGGTCCCCAGGCGCAAAGGAACGCCCGCAATAATGCAGGTCTATCGCGAAAAAGGCGTAGCCCGCCGAATCCGCCTTTTGAGCCATTTCCTTTTGGAAATAATAATCGTTGTAACCGTGCACATACAAGATTATCCCCCGCGCGGGCTTGGCACCGGCCGCAACCTGCGCAGACTTGGCACCGGCACCCTCCTCGACATCGGTCGCCGCGGAGTCACTCCCGACACTGCCATTTCCCGCGGAATCAACGGCAGCGGAATCAACCGCCACCGAACTCCCGAAAGGAAATTCCACCAGAGTCGAACGGAATTCCTTTCCACCCACATTTGTGCGCATCCCATACTGACGGAAAGGCGCACCCAACGCCACGTCGTCAACACCGGCTGCATAAGCCTGCCACACGTCATGAGCGCTCACCGGAACCTTGACGCCGGAATCAAGTGTGCGCTCCTCTTTCAAAACCCCGTTGGCAAACCCGATGTGGAGCAAAACGGCCACCACAAAAATCAAGCCGAGAGCGACAAGTCTAAATTTTTTCACAAGAACACCCTGCAAGTGCAAAAACACTCCATAAACACTTCATCCATGCTGTAAATGATAGCAAGTTTTTCTCAAAAAGTGCACACGATAAAAATATAGCCTACGGATAGAAATCCGCAAATTAATCTATATTCCTTCCATGCCAGCAAAGACTCCCGACCCAAACGTCATCCAGCCTATCGCCAACGTGGAGGCATTGACCTTCGTCAAGCCCGCCGTCAAAAACCAAAACATCATTGTGGGCGATTTCACCTATATTGCCGACAAGGACTTTGAGCAGCACGTCACCCACCATTACGACTTTATCGGGGACAAGCTCATCATCGGCAAGTTCTGCCAGATTGCCGCCGGCGTGGAATTCGTGATGAACGGGGCCAACCACCAGATGAACGCATCCACCACTTACCCGTTCTATATCTTCGGCACATGGGAGCAGCCCGCCCCCGCCCAGAGCGACCTTCCGCTCAAGGGCGATACCGTCATCGGAAACGACGTATGGATCGGGCAGAATGTGACGATTCTCCCAGGCGTTCACATCGGCGACGGCGCCATCATCGGGGCAAATTCTGTCGTAGCGAGCGATGTCGCGCCCTATACCATCGTGGCAGGGAACCCCGCCAAACTCATCCGCAAGCGATTCGACGACGAACTCACCACACTGCTGCTCAAGTTCAAGTGGTGGGACAAGAGTATCGACGAAATCAACAGTCTCATCCCCGTCCTCACTTGCAGCGACCTCAAAAAAGTGAAAGCCGAGCTTAAGGCCCGGCTTATGTAAGTGGAGATCCCGCAACGAGTGCGGGATGACATTATAGTTTGTTACGGCAGTGGCGCTTTTCAAGCAAGCTTGACGGCCGCGACATTTTCAGTCTGCAACTTGCGTTTAAACTTTTACGGCACTTCAACGCTGTCGAGAATCTTCTGCACGACGGTTTCGGCGGAGACTTCTTCCGCTTCGGCCTCGTAGCTGAGGATGATGCGGTGACGGAGAACTTCCATCGCAACAGCCTTCACATCTTCCGGTGTCACGTAGGCGCGGCCCTGGATAAACGCATGGGCCTTCGAAGCCTGGGCAAGGCCGATGGATGCACGGGGCGAGGCGCCCACTTCCACAAAGCCCACCAGGTCGCTGCGCTTGATGCTGCCCGGATCGCGGGTCGCAAGCACCAGGTTCACGATGTATTCGCGCACGCGTTCGTCCACGTACACCTGCTTCACCAGCTGACGGGCGGCGAGGATATCTTCCTTCGTGGCGACGGCCTGCGGCTGGCGGAGCCCCGCACCGGCGACGGCGTCGAGAATCTTCATTTCGTCGGCCTTGTTCGGGTAGCTGACCTTCACCTTCAACAGGAAACGGTCCACCTGGGCTTCGGGCAGCGGATACGTACCTTCCTGCTCGATGGGGTTCTGCGTGGCAAGCACCAGGAACGGCTCGTCGAGCTTGAACGTCTCGTCACCGATAGTGATATGGCGTTCCTGCATGGCTTCGAGCAAGGCGCTCTGCACCTTCGACGGTGCACGGTTGATTTCATCGGCCAGCACCAGGTTCGTAAACAGCGGGCCCTTGCGGGTTTCGAACATCGCTTCCTTCGCGTTGTAAATCGTGGTACCCAGCAAGTCCGCCGGCAACAGGTCGGGAGTGAACTGGATGCGCTTGAAATCCAGCGACA
>OCVV011291115.1_pt1 | contig 10663 bp, 5 predicted proteins | sample 1539721 | NCBI WGS metagenome assembly OCVV01 (sample SAMN02144230, study PRJEB22623) | gut metagenome | biome: sheep rumen | host: Ovis aries | place: New Zealand
AGAACAACAACGCATTGCAAACGCTCTCTCCGACGTTGACACCCTAATCGCGAACCTTGAAAAACTCATCGCCAAAAAGAAAAACATCAAACAAGGTGCAATGCAGCAACTCCTCACCGGCAAGAAACGCCTCCCCGGATTCGGCTCAGACGAAAGAACTGGCTCACGTCCTACAGACGAAAGACGAAAGGAGTGTCATTCTGAGCGAAGCGCAAAGCGCGAAGTCGAAGAATCCAGTGGCTACAAAATGACCGAACTCGGAATGATCCCAAGCGATTGGGAAGTGAAGAAACTAAAAGAGATAGGAGTGTTTTCAAAAGGTGCCGGGATTTCTCGTGATGAATCTAATAGTGGAAATATTCCTGCTGTTCGCTACGGTGAGATTTACACGAAGCACAATGATTACATCAAAGAGTTTTATTCGCATATATCTCAAGATGTTGCTGAAAAATCTGTAAAAATGCAAAGGGGGGATTTGCTATTCTCCGCATCTGGAGAAACAAAGGAAGATATAGGCAAAACGATTGCTTTTGTTGACGACTTTGATGCGTATGCAGGAGGTGATATTATAATTTTCACTCCTACGGAAACCATAGATTCAATTTACATGGGTTACTTGCTTAATTTCCCTAGCATCGCGAAGCAAAAGGCAATGAAAGCTCAAGGCGATGCTGTCGTTCATATTACTACGGATTCCCTAAAAAAACTTATCATTTGTCTTCCTAGTTATCAGGAACAAACCGCCATCGCAAACGTCCTCAGCGACATGGACACAGAAATCTCGGCCCTCGAAACCAAACTCGCAAAATACCGCACCCTCAAAACCGGCATGATGCAACAACTCTTAACTGGAAAAATTAGGTTAGTATAAAAAGGAGGTAATATGATTTTTCTAAGCCACACAAAAGCTGATAAACCCATTGTAGAACCAATAGCAATTACACTTGCTCGTGTTTTTGGTCAAGAAAATGTTTTTTATGATAGTTGGTCCATTCAACCAGGCGATGGAATTATCGACCGAATGAATGAAGGGCTGAGTAAATGCAAATATTTCTTCTTTTTTGTTACAAAAAATAGCTTGCAGAGCAAGATGGTAACTCTTGAATGGCAAAATGCCCTAATGAAGAAAGTAAGTGGTGGTATAAAATTTATTCCTATCAGGTTAGATGATTGTACCATGCCTATTTTATTAATGCAATCTTTATACATAGACATTTTTAATGTTGGCATGGAAATGGGCATTCGTCAAATAATAGATGTTATTAATGGAAATAATACATTTGCACCACAATTTGCAACATTCCAAAATATAAAGGCTTTTGTGAAGAGAATAGATGATTCTTCTATTGAAATAGAAATAAAGGCTATTGCATATTCTGAGCCTATTTCAAAATATTGCTTGCTTATTAACAATCCTTTAAAGGATGTCTCTATATATTGTCTATCAGATTCCGCAAGAATGACTGGACAACAAGAAAAATTACCTCTGAATAATGGTCAATCTTACAATGCTTTTTTTGAATCTGTTTCTAGGGCAACAACGCCAGGTTTCCCTTACCGAGTAACTTTGAAAACAAATAATGGTTCTCCTTTAAATTTAGTTATGATTATGCATGCAAAATCTGAAAATTCCTACAGTTCGATTCCTATAGAATTTATTGCTAATGAATGAGGCTCAAAAAAGGATGATGTAATGTCTATTTCAGAAGAACAATTATCAAATTGGACAAATCCTCCTAGTGATACAGAAGATGAGCGTGCTGAAAATGCGATTGCCATGGTTAAAGACGCAATTAATTCAGATGACAAACTAAAGAATCTTGATTTGGATATTTTTTGTCAAGGCTCATATGCTAATAACACAAATGTTCGCTTGGACAGCGATGTTGATGTAAATGTTTTATACAATGGAACATATTATTGGAATTTGCCACAAAATACAACTAAAGATATGTTCCCCGCATTGATGCAGGATCCTCCCGCAAGTTATTCTTTTTGGAATCTAAAAAATGATGTTGAAAAGGCCCTAAGGAATAAGTTTGGTTCTGTTATAAGAAAAAACAAATGTCTACATATTTCTGAGAATTCATATCATACAGAAATTGATGTCGTTCCAACTTGTCAGCACAGATGGTACAGAAAAGATGGAACGCATGTAAAGGGGGTTGCCTTATTCACCGATTCTGACAATAAAAAAGTCATTAACTATCCCAAGCAACACATTGAAAACGGCATTCAAAAAAATCTAGAAACATCAAAGCGATTTAAAAAATTAGTCAGGATATTTAAGAAGGCTCGCTATGATATGCAAGACAATAGAATTCCAATCAACTCAAAAATATCCTCTTTTCTTTTAGAATGTTTGGTATGGAATTGCCCTAATTCGATTTTTAACAACAATTCTTGGCGTGATCGTTTTCAGGGAGCAATTTACCATATTTGGGAAAATACAAAAACGTATGAAGTGTGCAAAGAATGGGGCGAAGTTTCCGAATTATTATACCTTTTTCACACTGAACGAAAATGGACATACGCAGATGTGAATCAATGTATGTCGCAAATGTTTAACTATGTGTTTAGAGGTTAGTGGTGATTAAGTACAATGTTAAACATTTCTTTTGCGCTATTATTGTTCTTTTTCTAATCCTTTATATTGGAATTGCATTGATTCAGTGTCGGTCTTGGAATATAGCCGAAGTTAAATGGTCCGAAGATGTTTTGTGGTTAAGAAATGTTTCCTACACCTTGACAGCGGAAACTCTTCTCGCCTTTATATTCATAAAATGGTTGTGGAAATTTAAAATATTCAAGTTTCTTGTGCATAAGCCGTGCTTGTCCGGAAAATGGACTGGATACTTAGAATATGATTATAACGACGAACATCAAAAGAAGAAAACAGAAATATATATTAAACAAGATTTCTTTAGAACCATTATTATATTAAAAACAGACGAAAGTGAAAGCATTAGTGTTGCTGCGCAATTTGACATTGATGAAGACCGAGGACTAAAACGGCTATTCTACAACTATCAAAACGAACCAAAACCCGAATTTCGTGATCGAAGCCCAATTCACTATGGAACAGTCCGTTTGAATATTTCAGATGACAATAAAAAACTAGAAGGTGAATACTGGACTAGCCGAAAAAGCGTTGGGACAATAAGTTTAAAAAGGAAACACAAATGATTATCTTTACTCATCCATACAGTATCTCTGAAATTTTCTCTAACGAAAATATTCGTTTTTACACTATTCCCAAATACCAACGTGCCTACACCTGGGGTCAAAAGGAATGGAATCTTCTCTTTGATGACATCATTGATAACGATGACGGGTATTTTCTCGGCTCTATTATTTGCATAGCCAGAGATAAGGCCGGTATGGCAACATCTGCAACGCTTGAGGTGATTGATGGTCAACAAAGAATGACGACGATTTCGCTTCTTCTCGCAGCCTTATATAGCAAGTTATTGCCGTATAAAAAAGAAGACGAATTATCTGATGATCAAATGGCTGATTTTATCGCTTTGAAAAAGCGTTTGGTTAAAGAAAAGGAAAAAATCCCGACAGCAGTTTTAACACTGCAAAATCAAAACCAGAATTGCGACGATTATTTCTGCCTATTATGTAACGAATTGAAGTTGCTAAAGGATAAACCTAAAATTGCTTATATGGGCAATCGAAAGATTTATACCGCTTATCGTTATTTTATTTCTAAAATCGATGAGAAAATTGCCGAATTGCAAGAGGAGAATCCTGAATTAGACTTAATTGATGCTTATTTTAGACTTGTAAAGAAATTCTGTTCTGCTGTATTGGTATCTATTGAGGTGGGAAACAACAAAGATGCCTATATGCTTTTTGAATCTCTGAACAATAGAGGAGTTCCTCTTTCCGCTATGGATCTCATAAAAAATTGTGTGATTGCTAAGGCGGATAATGGCGGAAAAATTGATGAGTGCCATGAGCAATGGTTGAGAATAATTGATAACCTCACGGATGAAGTTAATGTTCAAGAACGTTTCTTCCGACAGTATTATAATGCTTTCCGAGATGAATTGAATGGCGAACAGCCTGTAGAAGGAAAGGGAAAATACCGATTAGGCGCAGCACTTGCAACCAAAACTACGCTTTTAGATTTGTACGAACACATGATTAATGATGGTTTGGAGATATTCTTAAATAATCTTGAAAGAGAGTCGCAAAATTACGCTCTATTGATAAATCATGACGAGAATGCAAATGAAGAAACAAAAAAAGCCTTGCTGAATCTTGAACGAATACAGGGTGCTCCTTCGTATATTTCATTACTTTACATTCTGTCCAAGAAAAAAGAACTGGATGTAAGTAATGAACTCTTTATTAAGATAGTCAATTTCCTTATAAAATTCTTTGTTCGTCGTAATATAACGGATACACCGAATACGAATAAATTGACAAAGATTTTTATGAATTTGAATAATTCCTTAAAAGAGAAAAAAGGGAATGAAGTTTACGAAGAGATAAAAAAGACTCTGACATCACAGAGCGCCAACGATCAAAAATTTGAAGAAAAACTTCGTGGCCCGGTTTATGATGAGAATACGGATGCTGCAAGATTTTTGCTTTGTTTCTATGAGGAAAAATTTAATACAAAAGAACATTTTGTTGATTTATGGAGCCAAGAGAATAAAAAATATGTCTGGACCATTGAGCATATTTTCCCAGAGGGAGCCAATATTCCTAAACATTGGGTCGATATGATTAGCGAAGGCGATTATGGCAAAGCAAAAGAATATCAGGATAAATATGTTCACACTTTAGGCAATTTAACTATTACAGGATACAATTCTAATCTTGGAAATATGGCCTTTGACAAGAAGAAAAATCGTCAAAAGGACGGCAATGATATTGGCTATAAGAATGGATTGAAGTTGAATGAAGATGTTGTTTCCGAAGATTCCTGGACAATACAAAAAATCATGGACAGAACGGACAAATTGGTTGCTGAATTTATGAAGGATTTTGATTTGAACGTGAGGGAATAATACATATCGTAAAGGAATGATTTCAATGTTTGTAGACGATAAAACTAGCCCACTTTCTCCATCACTTTTTCAAAATCTATTTGAAAAAGACTATAAATCTCACGAAGCGTATCATAGAATAAATCAGGATTTTAATGGTGAGATTGAAACTCGTGACAGCTACAGAGGTCGCGAGATTTTGGAAATGTTGCAAAATGCAGAAGATCAAAAGTCTTCGTATTTTTTCATCTCTGTTGACACCACTGCTAAAACGATGTATTTCTATAATGGCGGGATTCCTTTTAGTAAAAAGGGTTTTGACGCCATTCTCTATGCCAAAACTTCACCCAAACAAGGAAATCTTAGCAGTATTGGCAATAAAGGGCTTGGTTTCAGATCAATATTGAATTGGGCTGAATCAGTTGATATCTATAGTAGGCATACGCACGTATCATTTTCAATCGAAATCGCAAAGCAAAAGTGGAATGAACTGCGTTTATTTTTTGGTAAAAACGGTCTTGGTGCAAACATCAAAGAAATTCAAGATAATTTTAACAGACTAAGGGAAACTAATCACGATATAAGTGTGCCTTTGTCCGTTTTTGCCGTTCCTGAAGCCACATCTTATGAAGATTTACCTATAGATTTTTCTGAATGTTGTGATGATATCGCGACAGTAATTAAGGTAAGGTATAAAGATGATTTACAAGAGGGAATATTAAAACAAATAAGGTCTATAAAAAACGAAACCTTACTTTTTATTAAAAACCTGAAGAAAATCATCATCAAGATAGATGATGAAACAACAACGATTTCTAAAGCAATTCAAAGGACTGAGCAATGGAATGATGGATGCGTGCTTGAATGTTTTATAACCAATGGAAAAAGTCAAGGAAAATACTCCATTTATATGGAGGACGGAAAGCACAAAGAATATGAAAAAGAAATAGAAGAATATACAGAAGAGGACAATTACCTTAGTCCAAAACTTATAAAAAAGAAAATTGTTGAAAAATATCAAATAGGGATAGCGATTGTTGAACATGATAATTCTAAAACTAATGATTCTGAGAATAAACCAAATGTTTTTCCCTTATATTCTTTTTTTGAAACTCAGGTTGACACAAAATTACCTTGTATCTTGCATGGATCCTTTTGTTTAAGTCCAGACAGAAAACAACTTATAGACAACAATGAATACAATGATTTTTTACAAAAGAAACTAGGCCAAAAAGTCGTTCAGTTTGTTGAGTTTTTTGCTAAAGAAAGACAAAGCGAAGGAATTGTTGATTGGTTTCCTTTCGACCAAATAAAGACTTTAAATAACAATAGCATCCCAGATGAACTAAAAATATTCAAACAAGAAATGGACGAAGCCTTATTGGATGCATCTATTTACCCATCCATCGCCAATGGATATTGTAAATTGAAGAATTCTATTGCATATACAGAAAATCTCGCCAAGTTGATTCAAGAAAAAAAAGTATATGTTGAAGCGGGCTTAGGAAAACATCTATTGGGCGGATTTATAGAAAGAAAAGTAACTTGCAATAAAGATGAAAAATTTGGAGACATAATAAACAAGTTATCTCAGTTAATAAATGAAAGATTTGAGCAAAATAAGCAAAGTGAGAATTGCTATGCGGAAAGAGTTGAACTAATAAGTTGCTTACGTGAAATTGATTATAAAAATCCCCAACTAAAAATCCTTACAGATGAAGAACATAAACTTCTTTTAGGCAGCGAAACGGAAAAACTATACATAAATACAGGAAAGCAATTAGTTCAACCGCCAGCTGTTTTGCATTTTCAATATATAGACAAATCATTGGTAAAAGCATTAAGAGATAAATGGGACCTACCGCAATTACCCAATAATGAAGAAAGAATTATTGCCGATATTTTGCAAAAACAGATTGGACAGTCGTATGTATCTGCAGCAGATATTTCTCGAATAAAAGAGAAAATTGTAAATGTTCTTCATAACAAGCCGTCATTAGATGATTATAAAGCCCTGATTAGATGTCTTTATAAATCTTACCAAAAGAATCCAGAACTAGATTTTTTAGATAAAAAAACGGAGAATGGCCTCGCGTATTATCGTGACGAAAACAATACATATAAAGACGGTTCTGTTAACAAGGTGAAAGATTTGCTATTGTTAGGGATAGATGGAAAATTCCATCCTTCAATGAGTCTGATTATTTATGATAAGGAATTTCCACATGGGTTTGAAAATGAATGTACCGATTCATTGAGTGACGAATGGAAATTATATGGATCGTTCGATGAATGGAAAGCTATTCTGGCAGAAGATGATGCGCAGAAAATCGAAGAATTTTTCGTAAATGTTTTAGGAGTTTCCTTATATGTTCCAATGGCGTTGCATGGCTTTATTGGTGATGAGCTCATTAATGACTCATTTTTTTGCCAAAATGCTTTTGTTTCTAGGTCATGCGGGACAGATCACTATGACTATTGGTATGTAACAGACGAAGGAAAGCATAAAGATCTTTGCAATCTTTCTTTTTGTCCATTAGAAAGTTTTGTAAAAGAAATCAGTAAAACCTATTCTTGGGAAAGAATATTACTTTTAATTCTAAAATCTGAATATTTGTATAAATCTTTTCTACAAAAAACAATAAACTACAGATTTCAAAGATCCCTATCAAAGGACATTCTAAAAGCAAGCTTTATCGCTTGTTGTATAAAAAAATATGATTTTTTTGCTCCGGTAAAAAGTATTATAGTTGAACAAAGAAGAGATATCGTCGATTTAATAGCGAAAGGAACGGGTCGACTTTCTTATGATATTGAAGATATATTGGTGCAACTTGGCGCATTTCGGTCAATAAACGATTTGAATATTCCAAGACTCTATCAATTGTTGAATGATGTTACGACGCAATTTGAAAAAGGCGAAAAGGTATCCATTCAAAGCGAGTATAAGAAGATTAGAAAATATATACTTGCAAAAGGCCAGAGTCAAGAAAATACAATCCGATCATACGCCTCAAAAATAGAGAAATTGGTTGCAAAGAAAGAGGGTAAATTAGGGGTATTTCCGAGAAATGAAGTTTATTATTGGGATAGTGATGAATATCCGCAAGCAATCTTAAGCAAACTTCCAAAATTAGAAATTGGTACAAAAGTTGGAGAACCATCTGTTGAAAAAATTTTCGGAATAAAGCGATTAGACGGTATTGAAATAGAAATTTCTAATAATTCTAAAATGAATGAAGAGTGCGAAAAAAAAGTAAATGACGCACTGAAAAAAAGGTTCCCTTACCTTCTTGCAATGCGATGTGCGGATGAAGGAGTTGAAAAAATTTCAACTTATGCAAATATTTTGAAAAAAATAGATATTCAAATTTACAATACATGTTTTTATCGTACTAATAAAGAGGCCAAATTCCAATCTGCTGAAGAAGGTGATCTATTAAAGCAGGAATCAAAATATATATTGTGTAGTAGCGCAAATTCCTATGAAGATGCCATAAAAAATCCTCATTTTGGCGAATCTATGGTAGAAGTATTTTGCCTCAGCTTATCCCAATCTGAAACAAAATGGTTTGATTCCATTCGTGCCATTCTGAAAAATTCTGATGATGAAAACAGATATTACTATGAAAAGAATTTCGTAGACCGTTATTATAAAGATGCCATTGCTAAAGCATTTGGTATTTCCGAAACAGAGAGAAAATTTTGGATTGCGGTATCGGAAAAATTGAGCTGTCCTTCATTTGATGAAGACCAGCTTGCGGTTGGAGGAATAGAGAAAGTCAAATATGTTGATTCCGTTGTTAATACTTCAAAAAAATTGATTACTTATTTTAGTAATTGCCTTCCTGATATTCAAGATATGAGCGCATCAGAACAATATAAATTACTTGAAATATTAGGTATTGATGACGCATCTATTTTGGGTGATGTTTCGCAAATACAAAATTACTATGAAGATACGATATCAGACTATATTCTACCAAAGTATATAGAGCGCTATGCCGCCTTTTTATACAATAAAATTAACGATATTGAAAACAAAAATTGTACAAATGACGTTTATAGACATAACGTAGAATCTTATCTTGATAATATTGAAAAATTTAAAAATCACGATGCTTTTAATAAACTTGCTGAAGAATTAAAGAATGAAATATTGACGGAGCAAGAAATTGATGAAATCATACGAAAAAAAATTGACGATAATTTCGAATGTACTTCGTTGATGCTTGATGAGTATAGCGAAAAAAAGATAGTGAGATATAATTCTTATGATAAGATTATGAAAAAATACGGCTGTGATGCAGCGTATCTAAAGAACACCATTTTGTCTTACATATATTTTGAAGGATTTGAAGATATATTTGAAAAACTGCTCATTCAAGAAAATACAAAAACGAACCCACCTCCTGATGACTCTGACAATCCTGATCCAACAGAGGAGCCTAAAGGCCGTATCCATAATCCCGAAAATTGGACTTTTATACCCAAACCGCCGACCCCTCCTTCCGATAAGAGAAAGCCCCGCAAACGGAAACCTTTTGCCTCACCTGGGAGCAAAAATTCCTCTGGAAAAAGTGCAGAAGAAATAGCACTAAATTGGCTAGAAAAGCAAAGTAGTCTTGAGATTGTAAGAGGATTATCATCAAACCTAAATCCTCTTATTGTTAATAGCAATGACGGTGCACGAAGAGATATTGCTTATAAAGAAAAAGGCTCTGATGTCATTCGTCATCTAGAGGTCAAGTCGTTTGAATCTGGCACTATCTATTTTTCTAAAGCAGAATATGATTTTGGATTTGACGAAAAAAATAAAAACACTTATGATATAGCTCTTGTAAAAGGAAAAAATGTAGAAATTTTTAAGGCTCCTTATACAAAACCAAATTTCAAGCCTGAGCCAGAAACATATAAAATCAGCTTTGACTTTAAAGTTAAAGATGAATAAAGCTAACCGCAAAAATGCGCAATAACCATCGTTTTTTGAATATGATGTAAATTGGATGTCATTTTGCCAACGCCGGCAAAATGATTAAGTTGGCGAAAGTCAAGCGTCTTCCGGCAGTTATCATTTTGTTGACTCCAACAAAATGGATATGTAGGTAAAATTCAAATTTTTACCTACAATTAGTGAAATCGAATTACTTCTTTTTACCGGCGTCGTAAGCGGCTTGCTTCTCCGCAACACAACAACTGAATTCCGACATAAAGGATTCTGCCCCCTGACGTATGTCTTCCAAGATTTCTTTGTGAGTCATTTTGGAATGTTTCAGGGAGTTGTATTCGCGCAGTTTGCGGATATCTTCTGCATCAAAGCGGCTGCTTAAGTTAGGGAATTCTATGGTCATGTTTACTCCAGCGTCTCTTTTGTCCAATACACTCCTAGCCTATCACGAATCAAATTCATCACATCTTCAAAATTTAATGGATTTGTGTATTTGATTTTGTGTAAAAAGTTATTCCAGAGTGCGAGTCTTGATTCGTCGCGGGCGAATTTGGCGGAAAAAAGGTTTGCATTGGAAGAATATTCTGTTTTTCTAGCACGGAATGTCGCCTTGATGGCGGATTCAAGAACTTGATTGTCTATCTTGTGATTTGTCAAAATCTGATAGACATCAAAGAAATCCTTCATCCGGCTATTGCTTTCGTCGCGG
>OCVV011306267.1_pt1 | contig 10661 bp, 7 predicted proteins | sample 1539721 | NCBI WGS metagenome assembly OCVV01 (sample SAMN02144230, study PRJEB22623) | gut metagenome | biome: sheep rumen | host: Ovis aries | place: New Zealand
TCAGGACCAGAGTCTGACCCAGCAGGAGCAGTCCCAGGTCGCTTCGACGATTCCCGAAGTTACACCTTATGATGTGCGGCAATGGATGGACAGCGTCAAGAAGGAGGACCTGCCGGAGGTTCCGGTCAAATACCTTCTGAGCCAGATCTGCATCTATCCGGACCGGGAAGCGGCCAACACGGCGGTCAAGGAGAAACTCCTTTCCATCCGTGAGCGGATCATCGGCGGCGAGAAGTTCTCGACGCTGGCCAGGATTTATTCCGAGGATCCGGGCAGCGCCCGCAAGGGCGGTGAGCTCGGAATGGCGTCGAAATCCATTTTCTGGCCGGCCTTCTCGGATGCCGCTATGTCGCTCAAGCCCGGCATCATCTCCCAGATTGTCGAAACGCCGGACGGTTACCATATCATCGAGGTGCTCGAGAAAAAGGGCGATATGTTCAACGCCCGGCATATCCTGATCAAGCCGCAGTACACCTCCGAGGACCGGGAAAAGGCTTTCCACAAGCTCGACTCGCTTCGGACGGAGATCGTCGCCGGGGCGGTCACCTTCCCCCTGGCTGCGCGGTTCTACTCCGAGGACCCGTCCACCCGTACCAACGGCGGGCAGATGGCGGATCCCCAGACGGGATCGGCCTATTTCGAGATCGACCAGCTCAAGCCGCAGGATTATCGGGCCATACGGGATCTCGCGGAAGGCGAAGTCTCTCTTCCGGTGGAATCCCTTGACAACGAGGGACGTGGCGGCAATACCGTCTATAAGATCATCCGCGTCGATAAAATTATTCCTGCGCATACGGCTACGTTTACCGATGACTATTCGGAACTGCTGCAGCGTGTGGAGCAGGACAAGAAAATGAAGGCGATCGATGCCTTTATCGATGAGAAAATCGGCTCGACCTTTATCGTGATCGATCCGATCTTCCGCGAGTGTGAGTTTTCCCGCAGCGGGTGGGCCTCGAAATTCCGCCGATAACCCGCAACATTCCGCCTGGCCGTGAAGAAGGTGCTGCTGACTTTATGTGCCGTATTGGCTTTGCCCATCGGCCTGGTTGCCCAGAGGACCCCCTCCGGGCAATCGCCGGATAATGTGGTGACCCTTCTGAGCGCCCAGTCGGCGGAGCTGATGGAGGTCCGCGGACAGAGCATCCGGAAGGTGGTGGGCCCCGCCCGGTTCTATCACAACAAAACATACCTGATCTGCGATACGGCGTATTGGAATGTCGATGACCAGCTGATCAAGGCCATCGGTCACGTCAAGATCGTACAGAACCAGACCCAGCTCACCAGCGAGACCCTCGACTATGTGGTGGAGGAGAATATGGCCAAGTTCCGCGGGGCCGTGCAACTGGAGGATAAGGACAAGAATGTGCTTCGGACCCGGTATCTGGATTACAATACCAAAGACAGTATCGCCGTCTTCCAGGACGGCGGCGCTATGAAGGACAAGGACGGGCAGATCATCGAGAGCCGCTTCGGTTCCTATGAGTCCAAGGTCAAGACATTCACCTTTATGGACAATGTCAATATGTACACCGACGAGACCCTCATCAAGACCTCCCGTCTGGTGTACAATTCAGAGACGAATCTGGCGACCTTCGGCTACGGAACCGATGTCTGGAACGGAACCGATATGATGAGCGCCCACGACGGCTGGTTTGACCGGGGACGCGACTGGTTCTTCTTCCGCAAGAATGTGCATATCCAGACCGAAGACCGGGAAGGGTGGTCGGACTCCCTCCTGTACAAGCGTCCGGTCACCGAAGTGGAGATGCTGGGCAACGCCCAGATTCTCGACACTACGCGCAATCTCAGGGTGCTTGCCGGCCGGATTTTCTACCAGGACACCCTTTCCAGGGTAACGATGACGCGCCGGCCGGTCATAGAGAATATCACGGAAGAGGGGGATACGGTCTATGTCGGGGCCGATACCCTGATGCATCAGTCCATTCCCCGCTGCGAGGTGGATTCCTTGGAGGTCGTGGTGGCGCAGAAGCGATTGAAGGACCTGGCGATGGATCCGGTGGCGGAATATCGCCGCAAGGCGGCCGAGGAGGCCGCGAAGGCGGCGGAAGAAGCGGCCAAAAACGATCCGAACCACCCGCCGGAACTTCCCGGAAAGAAGCCCGGAGCAACCGGGACGCCTCCCGCCCGGGACGGCGGGAAGGCTGCGGCCTCCGCTCCCGAGAATACATTGACGGCGCCCTCCGATTCGATCGCTGCTCCTGCGGATACGGTTTCCGTTCCGTCCGACAGCCTTGCCGCTCCATCTGACAGCCTCGCCGCCCCTGCCGACAGTCTTTCCGCACCCGCTGACACCCTCGCTGTGCCTGCCGATACGCTTGCGGCTCCGGCCGACAGCGTTCCGCCGGCCCCCAAGGACAGCACCAAAATTGACTTTGTCTGGGCCTGGGGCAAGGTGAAACTCTTCCGGAAGGACATCCAGATGGCCAGCGATTCGCTCGCCTACAACGGCCTGGACTCCCTGGTCCGGGTTTACCGGGAGCCCTTCGTCTTCCACGAAGGCAACCGGCAATATACGGCCGACAGTATCTATGTCGCCACCCGGAACAATTCCGTCGAGAAAGCCAGTCTGATGTCCAATGCCTTCATCCTGATCCAGGAGGACTCGCTTTACTATGACCAGATCAAGGGCGCGGAGATGCTGGCCTACTTCGATTCGACGGGGGCGCTTCGCCGTTTTGACGGTCTGGGCGGCAGTTCGGCGCTCTTCTACCTGGAAGAGAACAATGCCATTGCCACCACCAATAAAGTGGATGCCAAGATGCTGTCCGCCACATTCAAGGATGGGGAAATCGAACGGATCCTCTATTTCGACAGCGCCAAGAATGACGCTTATCCTGTGGTGCAGCTTCCGCCCGAGGAGCAGCGGATGAAGGGCTTCAACTGGAATCCCGAACTGCGTCCGACCGGTCTTCAGGATATGACGGAACTCCGTCCCCGCGCGAGTGAGCGCCAGGCATATGCCGCCCGTCAGCGGCCGGATTATCCGCAGTCCGAAATCTATTTCCCGGGCTATATGAAGCAGGTTCTGAAGGATCTGGAAACCCGCAAGAACCGGCCTTCCCGTCAGCGGCAGCCGGACCGGAACGAGGCGATGGAGCCAGGCGGTCAGGAGGAAAGCCCGGGCGACACCCTTTCCACCGCACCCGTTGACAGTGTATCTGCCCCCGACTCCGGTCTGCAGCCCTCCGACACGCTGTCCGCCCCGGTTGACAGTGCGGCCGTTACTCCTTCCGATACGGTGGCCGTATCTGATTCAACAAATCTGTCTCCGGAGGAGCTGAAGGCGAAGAAGAAGGCCGAAAAGGAACGGATCAAGGCCGAGAAGCAGGCCGCCCGTGAGGCTCACTGGGCCGAGCTCGACCGCCGGGATGCCGAAAAGGCCGCGGCCAAGAAGCAGAAGAAACTGGAAAAGAAGCGCAAAGCCACCCTCAAGGCCCTGCAGCGCGAGGCGGCAAGGGCGGCCAAAGAAAAGAAAATCTACGAGAAATACCTTCGCCGCTATCGCGAGAAGGAAGCCAAGGCGGCTTCCTCCGATCGCTAGAATGTTGCTGTGTCGGGATGAGACCCGACGCGGCATTCCGGAAGGGCGGAGATAGCGGCCACTTCCTCCTCAGTCAGGCAGAAATCAAAGATGTCCAGGTTCTCCCGGATCCTTTCTGCGTGGATGGACTTCACCAGCGGCAAAACATCCTGCTGAATGCACCATCTGACGATGACTTGTGCGGAGGACTTTCCATATCGCTTGCCGGTCTCGACCAGGACCGGGTCTTCCAGCAGTTTTCCGCGTCCCAGCGGGCTCCAGGCTTCGACGAGAATTCCGTTCTTCCGGCAAAGGGCGACGGTCTCTTCCTGCATCAGCCCCGGATGGTACTCGATCTGGTCCACGGCGGGAATGATGTTGGCCGAGGCCAGAACGGGCTCCAGGTGGGACGGATAGAAATTGCTCAGGCCGATGCTCCGTACGACTTTCTCATCCGCGAGCCTTTCCATAGCCCGCCAGGTATCGACATTGAGGGCGGCCGCCTTGTCTCCGAACTGCAGCGTATTGGCCGGCCAGTGGATCAGATAGAGGTCAAGGTAATCGGTTCCAAGGTCTTTCAGCGATTTCTCGCAGGCGCGGAGGGTCTTGTCGTAGCCGCGTTCCGTATTCCATACCTTGCTGGTGAGGAAGATGTTCTCGCGCGGGATTCCGCTTTCGCGGATACCCTGCCCGACGGATACTTCATTGCCGTAAATGGCGGCCGTATCGATGTGGGTGTATCCGGCCGCAAGCGCTTCGCGGACCGCGTTGACGCAGATTTCCCCGTCCGGGGTCTTGAAGGTGCCGAATCCCGGCGCGGGGATTTCCAATCCGTTGTTGAGTTTCATTCCGCAGTCAGTTTGATGATGTTGAGGATCACTTGGGAGGCCGCCTGAATGCTCTCAAGCGGGACGAATTCCATCTTGCCGTGGAAGTTGAGGCCGCCTGCGAAGATGTTCGGGCAGGGGAGCCCCATAAAACTGAGGTTTGCGCCGTCGGTACCGCCGCGGATGGGCTGGATCTTGGGTTGGATGCCCTCCATTTCCATCGCCTTTACGGCCTTGTCGATGATGTGATAGTGCGGCTCCACCATTTCCCGCATATTGCGGTACTGGTCCTTGACTTCCAGCAGGACGGTGCCTTCGCCGTATTTGGCGTTCATAAAGGCGGCAACCTCGGCGATCTGCTCTTTCTTGCGGGCGAATTTGGCCGCATCGTGGTCGCGGATGATATAGGCGAAATCCGCTTCCTCGACGGCGCCCTTGAAACTGATCAGGTGGAAGAAGCCCTCGTAGCCCTCGGTGTACTCCGGCCGCTGCTCGATGGGCAGCAGGGCATTGAATTCCTGGCCGATGAGAATGGCGTTTTTCATCTTTCCCTTGGCGCTGCCGGGATGGACGTTGCGTCCCTGGATGTGGACCTTCGCCGCGGCTGCGTTGAAGTTCTCGAACTCCAGTTCACCGATTTCGCCGCCGTCCATCGTGTAGGCGAATTCGGCGCCGAAGCGCTTCACATCGAATTTGACGACACCCCTTCCGATCTCTTCATCGGGGGTGAACGCCACCTTGACGGGGCCGTGCTTGAATTCCGGGTGCTCCGTGATGTACTGCACCGCATTCATAATCTCGGCCACGCCGGCCTTGTCGTCGGCTCCGAGGAGGGTCGTTCCGTCGGTGGTGATGAGCGTCCTTCCGATGTAGTGCAGCATCTCCGGGAATTCTTCCGGTTTCAACTGCAGGCCGGGTATGCCTTTGAGGTCGATGGCGCCGCCGTCATATTCCTTGATGATCTGGGGCTTGACATCCTTCCCGGAGGCGTCGGGGGCCGTATCGACGTGGGCGATGAAGCCGACCGCGGGAACCGGTTTGTCGGTGTTGGCGGGAATGGAGCCCATAACATAGCCGTATTCATCGAGGGTGGCCTCCACGCCGAGGGCGCGGAGCTCGTCCCGGAGGAGTTCCAGGAGTTTCAGCTGCTTCGCCGTCGAAGGCTGGGATTCGCTTTCTTCGTCGGACTGTGTGTCGTACGATACGTATCGGAGGAATCTGTCGAGTATATTTTCCATAAGGGTTCGAAATTTCTATGATTGATTGTCAGGATGTTTCTTGTCACGGATCTGCAGGGAACTGTAGGCGGTATAGCAGACCAGCAGGATCAGGGCGGCCAGGGCGGCCCATTGGGCCCCTGCACCGGCATTCCAGTTGGACATAGCGCTGCCTTCCGTGAGGAAGTCGATTTTGGCGAATTTGAGGATGGCGCTCACCACGCCCATCAGCGCGCCGCCGGCGATGAAACCGGAGGCGATGAGGGTGCCTTTCTCCTGCCGTGCGGCGTTGACGGCCGCGTCCTTGCTGCGGGTGGAGACGAACCAGGAAATGGCGCCGCCCAGCAGCAGGGGCAGGTTGAGATCGATCGGGATGAACATACCGAGGGCGAAGGCCAGGGCGGGAACCTTGAAGAGGGTCAGGACGATGGCGATCACGGCGCCGATGCCGTAGAGCAGCCAGGGGGCGCCGCCTCCGTTCATCATCGGTTCGATGACGGCGGCCATAGCGTTGGCCTGGGGCGCCACGAGGGCGTTCTCGCCGGTAAATCCGTAGGTCTTGTTCAGGACGAGCATAACGCCGCAGACCGTGACGGCCGCCACGGCGACACCGAGGAATTTCCACCCCTCCTGTTTGCGGGGCGTGCTGCCGATCCAGTAACCGATCTTGAGGTCGGTGATGAAGGATCCGGCGACCGAGAGGGCCGTGCAGACCACGCCGCCGATGACGGCGCAGGCGGCCATTCCGGTGCTGCCCTTGAGACCGACTGCGACCAGGACGAGCGAGGCCAGGATGAGGGTCATCAGGGTCATTCCGCTGACGGGGTTGCTGCCCACGATGGCGATGGCGTTGGCTGCGACCGTGGTGAAGAGGAAGGAGATGACGGCGACCACCAGGAGGCCGATCAGCGCCTGCCAGATGTTGCCAACGACGCCGCCGAAGGCGAAGAAGGCGAAGACGCAGAGCAGGGTGATGGCGATGCCGAAGACGATGGTCTTCATCGGCAGGTCCTCTTCGGTGCGCGCGGCCTTTCCGGTGTCGGCGCCGGGTTTCTTCTTGAATTCATTCACGGCCAGTCCCAGGGCGGACTTGATGACGCCGAAGGACTTGATGATGCCGATGATGCCGGCCGTGGCGATGCCGCCGATGCCGATATGGCGGGCGTATTCCTTGAAGATCTGGTCGGGAGACATTTCACCGATGGTCGTGGTGATGCCGGTTCCCATCAGGTCGATGACGCTGCCGCCCCAGATGAGGTTCATCAGCGGGATGATGACGAGCCACACCAGCAGACTGCCGCAGCAGATGATGAAGGCGTATTTGAGTCCGACGATGTAACCCAGGCCCAGGACGGCCGCTCCGGTGTTGAGCTTGAGGACGATTTTGGCCTTGTCGGCGACGGCTGCGCCCCAGGAGGTGACGGTCGTGGTGATGGTTTCCGCCCAGGCGCCGAAGGTGGCGATGGCGAAATCATACAAACCGCCGATGAGGCCGCTCAAAAGCAGGGTCTTGGCTCCGGAACCTCCGCTCTCCCCGCTGACGAGCACCTGCGTGGTGGCCGTGGCCTCAGGAAACGGATATTTGCCGTGCATTTCGCTGACGAAGTATTTCCGGAACGGAATCAGGAAAAGAATGCCGAGGAATCCGCCGAAGAGCGACGACAGGACCATTTGCAGGAAATTGACCTGGAGGTTCGGATACAGCAGGTTGCCGGCCGGGTCGGTCTTCCCCTGGAGGATGTAAATGGCCGGGAGGGTGAAGATGGCTCCCGCCACTACGGCTCCGGAACAGCCACCGATCGACTGGATGATGACATTCTGGCTGAGGGCGTCGCTTTTGCGGAGGGCTCCGCTTACGCCGACGGCGATGATGGCGATCGGGATGGCCGCTTCGAAGACCTGTCCGACCTTGAGGCCGAGGTAGGCGGCGGCCGCCGAGAATAGGATGACCATCAGCAGGCCCGTAAGGACGGAATAAACGGTGACTTCCTTGTAGGTTTTCTTTGCCGAGAGCAGGGGTGCGTACTCCTCTCCGGGCTTGAGTTCCCGCTGTGCGTTCTCGGGAAGGCTCAGGTTTTTGTTCTCTTCCATAGATTACAAAGATAACAAATCTTTTCCGAAAGGGAAAGATTGAAGGATGTGAATGAATCGTTCCCGGATCTGCCGGGTACAGAGATTCCCGATGGAGCCCTCGTGCGTATGGTGCAGGTATCCTTCGAAGCGGAATGCACATCCTCGCCCCGGATCACGAAATTTCCCTGCAACGCCTCGTCACGGAGCTCTTCCAGCGCCGCTTTCAGCGCGGGAAGTTCCTCGGCCGGAATCAATCCGCACCGGGAGAGCATAGTGATATGAGCGATGGACCCTTCGATGTCGTAGGGGGCAAGCATCAGGTCCAGTTCCCGGTCGTTTCCTACGGTGAATGCGTCAATGCGGGCGTCGTTGTCGGTCCCTTTGTTCCAGATTTTCATAATGATTCGGGGTTGAATCCGTCCAGCAGGCGGATATAGGTTCGGATCCCGTCAAGGATTTCACTTTCAAGGATATATTCGTCCGCCGTATGCGCCGAGCGGGTTGTTGACAAGGTCTCCGTCCGTTTCGGCCCCCGTCATTTCGAAGCGTCCCGGCAGGATGCGCGTATGAACCGTTCCCGTTACATTGCGCTGGCTGCTTTCCAGCAGGGCCTCTATATCCCGCATCACGGGTTCGTAACGGACGCCGTCGATGGAGCGGAACTGCCCTTTTTCGAATCCCAGCGAGATCCGAAGTTCGCCTTCCCGGGTCAACGGCTTGAGATAGGCTTCTTCCGGCAGTCCTTTGGCCGAATCCAGCAGTTCCCCTCCGCAAATGGAGGTTCCCCACAGACCGACATTGTACGAATACTTCATCTTGGTGAAGTCCGCTTCGTATCCGCCGGCTTTCAGATAGGCGATTTCCTCATTGCGGGTGAGACCCATATCCCGGGTAGGCGTAATGATTTCCATTTCGGGGATCAGGGTCCGGAATACCATATCGAAGCGGACCTGGTCGTTGCCGGCGCCCGTGGATCCGTGCGCAATGGCGTCGGCCCCGATGCTGTGGGCATACCGGGCGATGGCGATGGCCTGGAAAATCCGTTCGGATGAAACGGATATGGGGTAGGTGCCGCCGCGCAGGACATTGCCATATACCATATATTTAATGCTGCGGGCGTAGTATTCCTCCTGCACGTTCAGCAGAATGAATTCTTTCGCTCCCAGCCGGAGGGCGGCCTGACGGTTCCGTTCCGTCTGGGCAGGGGAGAATCCGCCCGTGTCCGCGCAGGGCCAGTCCGGTTCCCCGGTCGCGGGCCGCCTGGCTTATGGCGTCTGCAATCGCTTTTGCGTAGGATAAATGAAGTGTAGAGGCGGGGAGGATAGTCAGTTCGTTCATTTTTTTTCAGAGAATATTACGGATTTTTTCCAGAATGGAGATTTTATCCGCAGCTTCGCGAAGAACGAGCAGGATCGTGTCGTCTCCGGCCAGCGTTCCCATCAGGCCCGGGATGCCTTTTCGGTCAATCAGGGCTGCCAGGGCGCTGGCGAAGCCGGGCTGGGTCTTGACGACGCAGACCTGGGAGGAAAATTCGACGCTCACGATCGAAACGCCGGGGGGTGTCCGGGGCGATTGTGCGGGAACGACATATCCCTGCCCCGGGGCCTTGCTGACTCCGAGGGCCTTCAGGTCCCGCGAAAGCGTCCCCTGGGTGACTTTGATGCCTTCTTTCTCCAGCAGGTCGCACAGCTCTTGCTGACCGTTGACCTGTCTGTTGGATAGAATGGAGAGAATCGTTTTTTGGCGTTGTTGGGTATTTTGCATAAAATAGAATATTTACGAATATTTTTGCAAATATATGCAATAATTTTCATTTATAGCAGCCCTTGATAAATTTTTCAAAAAAAGATTGAAAAAATTTTTGCGTTTTAAAAAAAATTGCCTACCTTTGCATTCCCGTTTGGAACGAACGGGATTTTTTAGCCCCTCGGGGCTGGCAAAAAGATCATTGACAATACTGAGAGAAACAAAACGAGGTAAAGAAAAGCAGAAAGAGAAGTCTGTGACAAGAGTAAAAATTTGAAAGAGTTTTTTCGAGTTGCAAGACTACAATTTCAATAGGCAAGAGCAATCAAGAAATTGATTCACGAAGAAAGTTACTTATTAATTTCTTCAAACTGTATCTGTCACGTGCGAGAGCGCGGGACAGAATGTTGGGAAAGAAGTTAAGAGCGAACGGAGGATGCCTAGGCTTCCGGAGGCGAGGAAGGACGTGGTAAGCTGCGAAAAGCCGCGGGGATCTGCAAACAGGAATTGATCCGCGGATATCCGAATGGGGGAACCCAATGGATTGAAGATCCATTACCATCAAAAGATGGGGCGAACCAGGGGAACTGAAACATCTTAGTACCCTGAGGAGAAGAAAGAAACAATCGATACCCTGAGTAGTGGCGAGCGAAAGGGGCAGAGCCTAAACCGGTGTGTTTACGGACGCGCCGGGGTCATAGGGCCTGGCATAAAGGAACGTGCAGGAACCGGAACGCAGTGGAAACTGCGACCGCAGAGGGTGAAAGTCCCGTACGGGCAACGCGCACGGATCGAGTCGGGTACCTGAGTAGGGCGGGGCACGAGGAATCCTGTCCGAAGTCACGGGGACCATCCCGTAAGGCTAAATACTCCCGGAAGACCGATAGTGGACCAGTACCGTGAGGGAAAGGTGGGAAGCACCCCTGGAAGGGGAGTGAAAGAGAACCTGAAACCGTTCGTTTACAAGCGGTCGGAGCGGGGTGACCCGCGACGGCGTGCCTTTTGCATAATGAGCCTACGAGTTGGTCGTCGCCGGCGAGGTTAAGGACTTCAGGTCCGTGAGCCGGAGCGAGAGCGAGTCTGAACAGGGCGTTCAGTCGGCGGCGCCAGACGCGAAACCTAGTGATCTACCCATGGCCAGGGTGAAGTGAGGGTAACACCTCATGGAGGCCCGAACCGGTTTACGTTGAAAAGTGCTCGGATGAGCTGTGGGTAGGAGTGAAAGGCCAATCAAACTGGGAGATAGCTCGTACT
>OCVV011280803.1_pt1 | contig 10660 bp, 10 predicted proteins | sample 1539721 | NCBI WGS metagenome assembly OCVV01 (sample SAMN02144230, study PRJEB22623) | gut metagenome | biome: sheep rumen | host: Ovis aries | place: New Zealand
CCTCCGACTCCCCTGCCGCCCGCAGTATGAGCCATCATTCTTTTATACCTGCCGCGATGCGACCGACTTCTCCCATATCTCCCGCAAGATACACCCCGCTGTTTTCAGCGGCAAGCCTTTCAGCCGCATTGCTGAAATCTCTGTCAGTGCGGTAAATTATGACAGGTCTTGCGTGCCGCCCTAAGGCTTCTTCTTCCCGCAGAAATGACATCACCTGCGCTTCAAGTCCGATGCTTCCGTCATCAAAAACGACCACTGCCGCAGGCACAGCGGGTATTTCGTCACCGCGAAACAGTTCCCCCAGCAGAAGCCCGGCAGTGATAAGTACCAGCACCGCCGCAAGATACACCATAGTTTCACCCCTGTGCATACTATGCGCCGCCCCGGAAAACTGTGCCCCCAACGCCGTTCGGCATCGGGGGCTTAAACTCAGTGCATTTCTATTGACTTGAATATATCTTTGAACTTCTTTTCCAGCTTGCTCTTCTGGTCGTTGGAACACAGCAGGCTGAACTGGTAGACTGTATGATCCTTGACCTCGATATGCACAGCCACGAAATTATCGACCATTGCCTTGTCGCTGTAAGTGAACTCCAGCACCCTGCCTTGCAGTTTCTTGCGCTCGTAGTTTTTCAGTTTTTCCGAGAAAATTCCATCCAGCATCTCAGGAAAATTCAGATCAAGCATCTCCAGTTCCGACTTTGCGGTATAGTATGCGTCCAGACCTTCTATATCGTCATTTGAAGGATTGAGCGACAGGTCGGGTATGATAGTTTCTGCATCGTACCGTATGCAGGTGAACTCCATCCTGTTGTTCGCGTAGGAATCACAGCTGATAGAATCCATCACCTCGAAAGATCTGTCTTTGACCTCCCTCATCGAAGCGGGAAGTGTGATGTCATAGCCTTTCATCTCGACAGTGATACTCTTGCTCTCGTAGTAGAAGAAAGTTCCGAAGAATATGACAAGCATCGAAATAAGCAAAATAATGCCCGCGATTTTCGGGTCTATCGATGCAAATACAGAAGCCTTCCGTTCTCTGACTGTCACTTCACCGAACCGAGCGGCATTTTGCTGAAAATCGTTAGTCTGCTGTGGCTTTTTCAGTCCGACCATCTGTGATTCAAGCCCGAATTCGGTCAGCGTACCGCAGTTTCTGCACATTTTTTCGCCTGTTTCAACAGGTTTTCCGCAGGTCTTACAAACCATATAAACAGCCCCCTTATTTGAATTTGATAGACTGTATCATCTTGCCTACCTGTGAACTGTACTTGCTCTCCTCTGATTTGAGGCAATAACCGATGAACATATAGAGGTCATCGTCTTTTTTCTCGGCTGTAAGAAGACTGTAATAATTCTCATCGTCCTCAGAAAAATAGAAGTAGAGTTTATCACCTACCAGTTTTATCTGGTCATAATCATCAAGTCCGCTCTTAAGCGAAATATCCATGTATTCTACAAAAGTTTCAGCATCAACATCAGAGCCGCTCATATCATACTTTACATATGCAAAGGCAATGTTGTTGTTGGAATATACCGCGCTCTCTTCTGCATCATTGTCATTGAAAGTCGATGTTTTATCTTCTTTGAGCACCTGCGGGAAAGTCACCGAAAAATCGTCAAAGTCTTTTTTGACATCGCGCATCATAAAGACGTTCCTGTACAGGAACACGCCTATAAATATCAGTATACATATCAGCGATGTTATCAGCCTGATCTTTTTTATCGTTCCAAGCGGATTCATCATCGCCCTTGAAGCGAAGCCGCTGCCCGAATTGCGCGGCGCATTCATACCGTAGCCCATGCCATAGCTGTTTGGCTGACCGTAATTGGCTGTATTGCCGTAGTTATCATTGCCATATCCGCCCTGCTGACCGTAGCCCGCGTTATTGCTGTAATTATTGGCATTTCCGTAGTTGACAGTATTCGGCTGGTTGTTGAAAGCGGGACCCATCTCGCTTCTTCTGGTGCCGCAGTACTGACAGCTCTGATCGTTCTCACCTAGATTTCCACCGCACATTGGACAATTCATATTCTGTTACTCCTTTTCGATTATTCGAGGTGTCTGCTTTTATATGTGTTTTTGCGAGGGTTCATATCCCGTAAGCAGACAATTTCCTTATAATTACAGATATGCAGGGCGCATCCGCAGACACGTCCTGCACAAAAGCCTTAAATTATGCCCTTTTCAGCTAAAGGACTAAAATTACTTGTTTGCATTCCTCTTGGCGAGGTCAGCCAGTGCGTCCTTGCGGGACAGGTTGATCCTGCCCTGATCGTCGATCTCCATTACCTTGACAACGATCTCGTCACCGATGGAAACAACATCTTCTACCTTTTCAACTCTCTGCTTATCCAGCTTGGAGATGTGTACCAGACCGTCCTTACCGGGAGCGATCTCAACAAACGCGCCGAAGTTCATTATACGAACGACCTTGCCCTTGTAGATAGCACCGATCTCGGGATCGTTTGCGATGGTGTTGATGATGTTGATAGCCTGCTGAGCCTTCTCCTTATCCAGACCCGAAACGAATACGCTGCCGTCCTCGTTGATATCGATCTTGACTTCGCACTCTGCGCTGATCTTCTGGATGACCTTTCCGCCGGAGCCGATAACTTCTCTGATCTTGTCAACAGGGACCTTTGTGGTGAGCATCTTAGGTGCCCACTTGCTTACCTCAGGTCTTACCTCAGGTATAGCCTTGAGCATTATCTCATCGAGAATGTACATTCTCGCCTTTCTTGTCTTCTCGAAAGCGCTTGCGATGATGTCCATAGTCAGACCATCGACCTTGATATCTACCTGTATAGCGGTGATACCGTTCTTGGTACCGCCCACCTTGAAGTCCATATCGCCGTAGAAGTCTTCAAGACCCTGAATATCGACCATTGTCATCCAGCTGCCGTCTTCTTTGGTTATCAGACCGCAGGAGATACCCGCAACAGGCTCCTTTATCGGAACGCCTGCGTCCATCAGAGCCAGAGTCGAGCCGCAGATAGAGCCCTGCGAAGTCGAACCGTTGGAAGAAAGCACCTCAGACACGCATCTGATAGCGTATGGGAACTCTTCAACGCTTGGCAGTACAGGCACGAGTGCCCTTTCAGCCAGTGCGCCGTGACCTATCTCACGTCTTCCGGGACCTCTGGAAGGTCTTGTTTCGCCTACAGAGTAGCTTGGGAAGTTGTACTGGTGCATATATCTCTTGCTGGTTTCCTCGTCCAGACCGTCCAGCTTCTGAGCATCGGAAATGGGGCCCAGTGTGCAGACTGTCATTACCTGAGTCTGACCTCTGGTGAATATGCCTGAACCGTGTACTCTAGGCAGAACGCCAACTTCAGCCGCCAGAGGTCTGATCTCATCGATGCCTCTGCCGTCAACACGCTTGCCTTCGTACAGCCAGTTTCTTACTATCTTCTTCTGGAGTTTATAGAGAACTTCCTCCAGCATAGCGCCCTGATCGGGATACTGCTCGTCATACTTCTCGTGAACAGCATCATAGATGGGCTGCATTCTTGCATCTCTTACATTCTTGTCATCGGTATCGAGAGCCTTCTTGACATCCTCGCCTACCATAGCCTCGATCTCATCGAACAGGTCGTGGTCAACTTCCATCGACTCGAACTCGAACTTAGGCTTGCCTATCTCAGCCTGAATGCCCTTGATGAACTCTACCATCTTCTTGATCTCGGCGTGACCTGTTTCGATAGCCTTGAGCATCAGGTCATCGGGTATCTCTTCAGCGCCAGCTTCGATCATTACTATCTTCTCGGCAGAACCCGCAACAGTCAGGTTCAGCTTATTTTTAGCTCTCTGTTCGAGGGTGGGGTTGAGCACCAGTTCACCGTCAACATAGCCGACGTTGATGGAAGCTACAGGGCCGTTCCACGGGATATCGGAGATGGAGATAGCGATAGCCGTCGCTATCATGCCTGTTATCTCGGGCGAATTATCGGGATCTACCGACAGAACTGTCATAACTACAGTTACATCGTTTCTCATATCCTTAGGGAACAGAGGTCTGATAGGTCTGTCAACGCATCTTGAAGTCAGTATAGCCTTGTCGCTTGCCTTGCCTTCACGCTTGGTGAAAGAGCCGGGTATCCTGCCGACAGCATACATCTTCTCTTCAAAGTCAACGGAAAGCGGGAAGAAATCCACGCCCTCACGGGGCTTCTTGGAAGCGGTAACGTTTGCCATTACGACAGTTTCACCGTATCTTACCCAGCAGGAGCCGTTGGCCAGCCCGCAGGTCTTGCCTGTTTCAACTACGACAGGTCTGCCTGCGTAGGTGGTTTCAAAAGTTCTTGCATTCTCAAACATCTTTTCATTTCCTCCTCGTCTGTCAGGCGAGGGCTTTTAGCAATAAGCGCAGGGCGGGAAGTCTTCCCGTCCTCCGGTCAATGCTAAACACCGTCACCTCAACATTTGTTTTGAACTTTACTAAATAAAACACCGAAAGGCAGTGGTGCAAAACGCACCTCTGCCCCGATAATTTTCAAATGATTACTTACGGATACCCAGCTTGTCGATAACTGCTCTGTATCTCTCGATGTCGTTCTTCTTCAGGTAGTTGAGAAGATTTCTTCTCTTACCGATCATCTTGTACATACCTCTTCTGGAGTGGTTGTCCTTCTTGTGTACCTTCAGATGTTCGGTCAGGTCGGAGATCCTTCTGGTCAGGATAGCGATCTGTACTTCGGGAGAACCTGTGTCGGTCTCATGAGTTCTGTTAGCCTCGATAACGGCTGTCTTTTCGTCTTTTCTCAGCATATTTTTGTACCTCTTTCTTAAATTTTTCCACTGCGTCGGGATACGGCAGGTACAATCTTCTTACCGAAGCGTGACCCGTATTCTGCCGCAGGGATATTGCTGTGTGCGTTTACCGCACAATACGACTTCATTATTATACACGATTTCCCGTGATTTGTAAAGGGCGTTCACATAAATTTTACAATTATTCGGCGGTTTCTTCCGTCACATATTCCGCCGCGATGTTCTTACCATCGCATTTTGCCCTGACTGCGCCGTTCCTTGTGGTGAAGACCTCAGCGCCGTTATCCTCAAAAGCCTTGACAGTTTCTTCATCTTCGGGTTCTTCGTCCGAACTTGTGATGACTGCTATCTCAGCCTTGACTTTGTCGGCAAAATCGGTATTGCTGTCCTGCCAGCGCCCGTGATGCGGTACTTTCACATATTTGTAGACCTTATTCACCGATGAAGTGTACTCTTCAAGTCTGTCGTCCTCAGCGTCGCCTGTGAACAGCATATTCACCTCACCGAGAGTGACTTCTGTTATCAGCGATGAATTGTTGCTGTCATCGTTTTCGTAGACCTCCTGCTGAGGCGGGTCAACAGTGAACTCTGCATCGCCCAGTGTGAAGCTGTACCTTTCGCGGACAGTTTCAGCCGTTTTCTGTGCTATTTCCAGCGCTTCCAGGTAATTGTCGTACTCATCGCTTTCTTTCGGGAAATTGGTTTGCAGTACTGACCCTACTTCGCAGTTTTTAAGCACCTTAGCCGCGCCGCCCACATGGTCTTTATCGAAATGTGTGATTATCATGTAATCGATCTTCGCAATGTTATTTTCTTCCATATAGCTGAGTATCGTCTTGCCGAAGCCCTTTTCGCCGCAGTCTATCAGCACCGCCCATTCATCATTGTAGATAAGGTGGGCATCAGCCTTGCCTGCGTTGAAAGAATAGATAGTCAGCCCCTCACCGATATCGGCTATATCGACCTTTTCGGGCTTGCTGCCGCAGCCTGACAGCAGTGCAGTCAGCCCCGCAAGCATGATGCAGAAGTATTTCTTCAATGTTTTCATTCAATATCCTCCAAAAAGAAATTTTCACTCACTGCACTCCTATATTTATTTTTTGCTTATTTTACCCTTTTCAGATATTTTCTCTGCGCTATCAGGAAGACTATTATGCAGTACAGCAGAAGTCCGCCCAGCACGCATGCCAGTGTCACCTTGAAAGTCATCGACTCAAAGTAGGCTTTCATCACCCGCATTCTTTCCTTTACGGGCGACCTTTCGACCTTAGTGGTGGAGATAAGGTCTATCTCCGTCAGCGTTTCGCCGTTATAGCGAAGTTCCATTTTACCCAGCACATCGCCCTTTTCAACAGGTGCAACTATGTGGTCTTTTACAGTGACTATCTTCTCGACCTCTTCCACCTTGATGTTGGCGGGCCACATCCTGCTGTAGCCGCAGGCAGGTTTGAGGTTGGCGTAGTCCAGCTTTTTGCCGTACTCGACCTTTACATCGCGCACCTCGCTTATCTCGTTGATGAAATCCTTCTGCACCATAGTGCTGAAAGCCCATTCATAGAGATTGATATGGTCGATGAAATTATAGTACACATCTTCCGCCGCATACAGCGAATCGGGGTCTTCCTCACCTTTTTTGATGTCTTCGGGCTGTTTTTCCAGCGGTGCGCCCAGCGTTACCGTCAGGTAGGTAGCGCCGTCACAGGTGGCGTAGCTTGCGAAGCATCTGCCTGCCGCATCGGTAGTACCCGTCTTTATGCCGCGACAATAGCTGTAATAGTAATCGGTATACTCGTTTATCATAAAGTCGGTGCTGGTCAGGCTTGTGCCCTCAGGGTGGAAGTCAGTTGGTTCCATCGTGTAGAACGTTGTATTGACCAGTTCCTTGAAGACAGGGTAATTATCCAGCGCATACTCGCATATTTTCGCGATATCCTTAGCAGAAGAGAAATTCTGCTGAGTGAACAGCCCGTGTGCGCAGGAAAAATGGGTATGCTTAAGCCCCAGTTCGGTCACCTTTTCGTTCATCATATCGACAAAGCGGGGTATATTGCCGCCCACATTCACCGCGATGATGTTTGAAGCCTCACACGCAGACGGTATAAGGTTCGCCGCCAGCAGGTCGTAGGCACTTACCGATTCGTAGGGCTGTATATCGGCGGTGGAAGCGCCTGTGCCGTACAGTTCATCGAATGCTTCTGTGCCTGCCGACATTTTTTTGGCTTTCAGCGCATCTTCATCGCCGCCTAGTTCATCAAGCATTACCACAGCAGTCATCAGCTTTGTCAGCGATGCGGGAGGAACTTCCTTATCGCTGTTTATATCGACTATCTCCTCACCCGTGTCCATATTTATCATATAAACACAGTCGGAGTACAGCCTGAGATCTTTAAGTTCACCGTTTTCATCTCTCACAGTGGGCTTGAAAGTCAGCGCACCTGCGGGCAGGGCACTGCTGACCAGCACTGCAAAGGTGCATAACAGCGCTGTCAGGGCACGAAATTTGTTCTTCATTTACACACGACCTCTTTGCCAAAAAATTTTACACATATCCAGTATAGCACATTTTTACCTGTTATGCAAGCAAAATTTGGGGAAATATGGGTGTATACAATGTGAAAAAACAAAACGGTCAGCCGCACTGACAATATGCGGCTGACCGTCATAATATTCATATCCTGTCTTATCACACCGAGATACGCGCGTGTTTATCAGAGCAGTGTGATGCCCTTTTCAGCGCACTTTTCGATCATATCATCAGGCCAGATGCTCGACTGTACTTCACCGATGTGGGCCTTTTCCAGCAGGAGCATGCAGAGTCTTGACTGACCGATACCGCCGCCGATAGTCAGCGGGAGAGTACCGTTTGCTATCATCTTGTGATAGTCGTACTGCATCCTGTCCTCAGCGTCAGCTTCTTTCAGCTGTGATGCCAGCGACTTCTCGTCAACTCTCACGCCCATCGAAGAGATCTCGATGGCGTTGTCCAGCACCTCGTTCCAGAAGAAGATATCGCCGTTGAGCGACCAGTCATCGTAGTCGGGCGCACGACCGTCATGCTTCTCGCCGCTTTTCAGCTTGCCGCCTATCTGCATGATGAATACGGTCTTCTTCTCCTTAGCGATGAGCTTCTCGCGCTCTTTCGGGGTCTTGTCGGGGTACATATCTTCAAGTTCCTGTGTGGTCACAAAGAAAACGTCCTCGCAGATCTCGCCTTTCAGCTGGGGGTATCTCAGGCTGACCTTTCTCTTGGTGTAGACGATCGCCTTTACCACGCACTTTACAGTTTCTTTCAGGAAATCAGTAGTTCTCTGATCTCTTCTGATGACCTTTTCCCAGTCCCACTGGTCAACGAATATCGAGTGGAGGTTATCGGTATCATCATCGCGGCGGATAGCGTTCATATCGGTATAGATGCCTTCGCCTGCCTTATAGCCGTAGCGGTAGAGCGCCATTCTCTTCCACTTAGCCAGCGACTGGACGACCTCAGCCTCGCAGTCGATCTCCTTTATATCGAAGCTGACCTTGCGTTCAACGCCGTTGAGGTCATCATTTATGCCGCTTCCCTTTCTGACGATCAGCGGTGCGGAAACTCTGTCCAGCATAAGCTGTATGGACAGCGCCTGCTGAAAAACGTCTTTGATATACTTGATAGCGTGCTGAGTTTCTCTCAGCGACAGTGCCGGAGCATAACCTTCCGGCAGATAGAGTGATCTTGACATAAAAACTCACTACCTTTCACATCTTTGAAACAAAAAAGGACATTCCGACCGCCTCTCGCGACCGGAACATCCTTGTTCCTTACTATGCAATTATTATACACCGAAATTGCATTTTTGTCAAGAGGTTTTCCGTAAAAATAAGATAAACAACGTATTTTTAATGTATTTTGTCATTCAGTTAATGCAAGACGATCGTTCTCAGCCTGCATTTGTATTATTCAGCGCCTTTTCTCAGAATGTAAGCACCCTTATGACTTTATAGCCGTTCTGACGTTTTCTGACGATGATGTTCACATAATTTCCCGCCCTGATATTTGCTCTGCCCAAAAACATGACATTCCTTGATGTCGCGCAGTATTCCAGCTTTTGCATGTCGTAATATATGAAAGTCACATTATTTCCGTGAGTCATAAAGACAAACGCTTTGACCTTCATAAGCGCGGGCGCATCTCTCAGACAAAAAAGATCATAAGCAAAATGCAGCCCTGTCGCCGCAGTGAACAGCACCATCACATAGACAGCCGCCTGCCACATCTGCCACTCGTTCAAAATGAACAGGAATAGCAGGCACATCGCACCCATTATGCCCGCAAGCACCAGATTGCTTTTCAGGATATGCCCCTTGACCATAGCCAGCACATCAGGCGTTACAGCGCCATAGCCCGACTGCGACAGCAGTTCGTTCTTCACCCGCTGATCTATCTGCCGCATGTACTTTCTCAGCCTTAAATTATCGCGCAGTGAAAGGATACCCACAGGCAGACCGATCATGAAAGTCACAGGCACGAGTACAATGGCAGCTGAAAAAGCGACAAAAAGTCCGAACATAAATCCCATAGCTATATAATTATCTGATAGAACCTACTGTTCTCGGGAACATGATGACATCTCTTATGTTCTGTACGCCTGTGGTGTACATTATAAGTCTTTCAAAGCCCAGACCGAAGCCTCCGTGAGGTACAGTGCCGTACTTTCTCAGGTCGAGGTAGTCGCTGTACAGGTCGAGGTTCATGTTTCTCTCCTTCATAGCGGCTATCAGCTTATCATAGTCAGCTTCTCTCTCACTGCCGCCGATTATCTCACCGACACCCGGTACAAGCAGGTCAACAGCCGCAACGGTCTTGCCGTCGGGGTTCTGCTTCATGTAGAAACTCTTTATCTCCTTAGGATAATCGGTAACGAAAACTGCCTTGCCGAAGACCTTTTCGGACAGGTATCTCTCATGTTCTGTCTGGAGGTCACAGCCCCACTCAACGGGATAAACGAAGTTCTCGCCCGACTTTTTCAGCAGTTCGATAGCTTCTGTGTAGGTAACTCTGCCGAATTCGTGGCTGATAAGCTCTTCAAGTCTTGCCTTAAGACCCTTTTCAAAATGCGCATCGAAGAAAGCTATCTCATCGGGGCACTTTTCAAGAACTGTGCCGATGACATGCTTTACCATATCCTCAGCGACTTCGATAACATCATCGAGTTCAGCGAAAGCTATCTCGGGCTCAACGTGCCAGAACTCGGCAAGGTGCTTTGGTGTGTTGGAGTTCTCAGCCCTGAACGAAGGACCGAAAGTATATATCTTGCCCATAGCGGTAGCCGCCATCTCGCCTTCCAGCTGACCCGACACCGACAGACCTGCGCGTCTGCCGAAGAAATCAGCGGCATCGTAATCGTCCTCAGTCTTGTAATCCTGCGAAAAACCGATGGTGGTGACTCTGAACATCTCGCCTGCGCCCTCGCAGTCAGAACCTGTTATCAGGGGCGTATTCACATAGATGAAATTCCTGTCCTGATAGTAGCTGTGTATAGCCTGTGCCAGCACCGAGCGAACTCTCATAACAGCGTTGAAAGTGTTCGTCCTGCCTCTCAGGTGGGGCATGGTGCGCAGAAATTCCAGCGTATGACCTTTCTTCTGGAGAGGGTAATCCTGCGGGCAGTCGCCCAGAACAGTGATATCGGCGGGTGTAACATTTATCTCAGCGGCATTTCTGCCCTCTACCAGCTTGCCCTCGACCTTAAGGGAAGTTCCCACGCGGGGGATATCCTTATAATCGGGGTCATCAGCCTTATCTATAACGACCTGCACATTTTTCAGCGAAGTGCCGTCATTCAGTTCTACGAAAGCCACATTCTTCGAGTTTCTTGAAGTTCTTACCCAGCCGCAAACAGTCACGGT
>OCVV011227833.1_pt1 | contig 10658 bp, 15 predicted proteins | sample 1539721 | NCBI WGS metagenome assembly OCVV01 (sample SAMN02144230, study PRJEB22623) | gut metagenome | biome: sheep rumen | host: Ovis aries | place: New Zealand
ACCTTTCTGAAGAAAGGTTCTTCCCCAAACCCCTTTCCAAAGACTTTTAACTTAATTTTGCCCCTCAGGAGCAGCCTTGACAGTAAAGAGTAATGAGATAACTCTCACGCTCTTTCAAAGAAGCTCCTGAGGGGCAAAATTATATTAGAAGTTTTAGTGAGGGGGTCCGGGGCTTGAACCTCCATTAAGGAAGAATTGCCAAACAGACCGATATAATATATATTTGACTAAGGCAAAATGCCTTAGTCAAATTTTCTTTTTAAATTCATTTTTCAGCATCAGAATCGATTCGCATGGATTAAGCAGAGCCGAATCCGATAAACGACTATATAATGAAAGCAGACAGCCATATCACGAGAATTCTCATGATATGGCTATCTTTTTTTCAAAATGCTTGCTTTTTCTTCCATAACGGTGTATAATGTATACAATTATAGTACATATGAGGTGGATAATCATGACCGATATGCACCCCAAGAAAATGATAATACTCGATATTCTGAATATCCTGAGAAAGCACACCGACGAAGACCACAGGCTTTCACAGCAGGAGATACAGAACCTGATGGAATCTGAATACGGAATGAAAGTTGATCGAAAAACGGTCCGGCGCAACCTTTCCAAGCTGATGGAATACGGATTTCCGATAAAATATCGTGGCAGTGACAACGAGAATGATGCTATCATACGAAATAGCAAAAACAGAGAAGAAACGATACTGACCGACTGGTATTATGAGCATGAATTTATGAACGGCGAGCTGCGGCTGCTCATCGACAGCGTTCTGCTGACGGACGGACTCTCGAAAAAAGACCGCTTGAGTCTGATCCACCGCCTGGAAGGATTGTCAGGTGCTTGACACACCTTCTAAATCTTTGCGTATGCTGAAAGGCTTTGAAACCGGTATCCGGCTCTCGGAGTATATTAAGTCTCACCCGAATCTCTGGAGTGGAGAGCCCGTCCGCATCACATTTCAGTGCAAGCAGTATATGATGAATGATGTTGATGACAGCTTCGGCACTGATCTTCGCATCGAGGAATTGCCTGACGATATGATGAAAGTTCACGTTTATGCAAGCGAAAGCTCAATGCTGCACTGGGCGATACAGTTTGCAGATGCAGTCGAGGTGCTGTCTCCGCAAGGTCTGCGTGAGCAGATCGCTGAAACACTGAGGAATGCTCTTAAAAAGTACGAATCCTGACATAGGGTGTTTTTGGTACATCGTTCGTGATATAATATGATCACAAAAGAAAATACTACAGTATCACTGTCTGAGAAATGTGGAGAAGAAAAATGCAGAAAGGTGTATTTTGGCTGATAAACGAGCAGATATGCTGCTTTCCATTTGACGGAAGTATCAGCAATGGAGTTGCAAAATCCGGAGACACATATAATCATAAGAAACTTTGGGAGCATATACACCCCTGTGGAAGCAAAAAAACTTTTGATTATTATCCAAGGGGGCGTGTAGAAATAACAACGCAAGGAAAGGTTGTTATTTATTTGAGCCCACATATTGGCAGTAAATATGTGCCTTATATATGTAATGGATTTGGAATTGATGATGCAGTTATTATCAAATATGATCATAGCAAGCATTATCATTGCTATCTCGACAGGGAATGAATATATTAAAATGCCAATGATATTATTGGCTTCAGCAAGAGAAGCACTACAATATGTAATGGGTCATTCACTTCGGAAATACCCGCTTCATAGCCCGTGATATAATAGAATCACAAAGAATAGTATAGGACATTTTACGATGTCATGTGCATTAAGCACATTTTTGGCGACTAAGTTTTGTGCAAAAGAGGGGATTTTCTGTTGAGCCGCCCACATCTTCGAAATTGAAATTTATGTGTGCTATAATGGCAGCATAATGAGAAAGAGTGCTTTTTTGACAGGAGGTAAGTATATGTATCAGTACACTTGCGATTCAAAGTATTGTGCCACCTGTTCCTGCTGGTCAGGTGAGCGGAAGATCTGCGATCATTTCGGATCAAGGCTTGAGGTCAGCAGCCCGATGGCTACGGGAAAATGTATGAACCGGAAGTCAGGCTGTTTCCAGCAAACCAAGCAGGCAAACGGCGGATGCTCTGCACATGAGAAGTGGGGAGCGTTGAGGTAACAGGAGGGATGGCATATGGAATTCAGATGCAAATTGTCAGCAGTCAATGATATCGTTTTCAAATTGTGGTATGAAATCAAAGAGCCGCTAAGATCTTATGAGGTGCATCCAACGGAAGAATCCCTCGGCTGGGGACGCAGCAGCGTTTGTGAATATGATTATACGGTTCATATTCCGACGCTGAAACTGTTTTTTTCGTGATGCAACGGAGTTTGAGTTTGACGAAGAAGAACAGAAGGAAATGCCGATAGAAACAATCCTGCATTGTTATCGTGAGGGCAAAACTGAGCCGTGCGAAAGAGATTATTGCAGCGTTCGTGATTATGTTCTGTGGTACATAAAAGATCAGGGAATCAGCATTGATAATCCCGATGATCTGGAATGCGTGTTTGATTTGCCGTATGATGTGGATTTGAAGGAGGACTAAATTATGAAGTATAATCGTGAGTTTCTTGTGGATGCACATAATGATCTGGAAGCTGATATGGCAGCTATCGGATTAGTGCCGCATTATAGACATGGAAATCTTTTGACATTACTGCAAAATTCCTATGACTGTGATTTTTGCGCACTGCGCTACTGGCGAAAAGACGACATGGAGTGGATTAAAATGACAAAAGGATCGTATGATTATTCCTGTTTGGAACTTCGTGTCACAAATAACAGACTGTATATTGGTATCTGGTTCGGCTTAAATAATAAGGATTTGCTGAAACTGAACACGCATAAACGTGAAATCATGGATAAATGCAAAGACTATCCTGAATATACATGGGTGGATGAAAAGGAAACGCTCGCACCTACTGACGATAAACTGATACAATGGCTGTGTGAAAAAAGTCATGAAACTGTATTCCGCAAGGAACTGACAAGTTATAACAGGGATACTGTTGTATCAGAAATGAAGCGGTTGAAAGAATATCTTGATATTTTGCTGTAACGTACTTGACCGAGCGGAAGTTCGGTTTCAAACTGGAGTGTTACAAAAAGGAGGTATATTATGGATAAGGCATTGCGAAATGAATTACTTGAAATTTTTCCGTGGGTTGATAACAAAGGAGACTTTCTCAGTTTTGATGACATTTATCAGACCGTGAAAGCTTCTCCGGGTCCTTATAGAGATATGGGTCCCAGAAATCTTGCTGGTAGCGGGCGACCTGAAGTCGCTGGCAGGAAAGAGGAAATGTTCCGAAAAATTACAAACAGTCTAATGGAATGTTTGAACAAGTATTGCACGGATCAGAAAACATTTGATGATTGGCATAAAGAAACCTGTCTCTGGTTGGCAACTGAGCTTGAAAGCTTGTGTAATAAAGGAATCACTGTCAAGCCAGGAAAAGCACAGAAATTGATTAATATGACCTTAAAGCATATATTTTGCTTTGATAGTGCAGAAGAAGCAGCACTTAACGGGACATTTCAATTTTGTCATGTTCCGGTAGATCAGTACCTGCTTTCATGGTTTTATAGAGAGGTTAAAGGACTTGGTACATTGTCGAATGATAAGCTTAAATGGGGACGTTTTGAATATGAAGAATATTACCGCATACAGATAGAAATACGAAACTATCTTGCTGACAAGAAACGTAATATAGATTATATTGACAGCAAAGGAAATCCACTGACTCCTTTTGAGAGTGAATTTTATATCTGGAATGAGGAAAAGCTGATACGAATAACGGATGCATTTATTCATGAATTGAATTGGGACAATTCTACCAAATGGATGAAATGCGGTACATTAAGAACTCAATTTCAAACAATTCTTGCGAAAATCGAAAAGAAGCAATAATACCGCTTTTGCAATTTTGAACTCATCAGTGTAAGGAATCGTTGCTATGTTGGTCACAGCGTATAGATTATTAAGGAGGGCGAATTATGCAGTCGAATAAGACAGGTAGCAGATACACATTCGACAGCTTCGAGATCACAAAAGCAAACAGCAAAGCCTTTGAGAAAGCAAAGCAGTTCGCAGAGAATGCAGATTCAAAGCCCTTAGCAATATTCGGCGGCACGGCAACCGGCAAGACGTATCTGCTCTATGCTGCAAAGAATGCGATTGAACAGAATTCGCCTGCTCTCAAAGTCATTCTCACAACAACAGCTGATATGCGTTCTGCACTGGCTGATATCCTTAATAGCGGCGGTACAACAGAACAGTTCCGTGAACAGTATATTCAGGCGGATGTTCTCCTTGTGGACGATATTCAGGAACTTGCCGGTAAGGAAACTATCCAGAATGAGCTGATACTGATATTCAATTCGTTCTATGAGTCAGGAAAGCGTTTCATGATGACTTCTTCTCAGAAGGAAGCAGGATACGGAATTCAGAACAGACTGGTTATTCGTGAGTTCTGGGGAGATTTTGCTGTTATCACACGGGCGTATATTCATACGAAATTTGAGTTAGATCCGGAACGGGAAGAGAAACGCTCCGCATTGCTGAAGGAATCAGAACGATTATACTGGAATTTAGCACATGACAAGGAATACAGCATTGAATCATTCAAATCATATTTCAAAAATGTCTGGACATATTTCAGCCAGTATATCGGACTTTTCGATATTGACCGTGAAGACACTAAAATTATCTGCTATCTCAACCGCATTGATACTGTATTGCATTGTAAATTGCTGTCTAATATCGAAGTATGGGAGCAAAACGCCTGCATTCTGTTCTTTAAAGGGCTGATCTATACGCTTTCTTCGTATGATATCATAATGTATGAAGAAGGATTCTATGGTGATGGTGTCCTGTTCATACCGCTACCGCATCACGCAGGAACATCGGATTGCCTTGAGATTAAGATAGACGAGTTTGATAATTGGTTCAACAGGTACTGCGAAGGATATAAACGTACTCGCACCGGAAAGAGAATATCAAAGATACATTGGCGTTTAGATTTTTGATCGGAGGTATTGATGAGAGTATCTGTCTATTCAAGAGAAGCAATCGAATCTGTTATAGCTGATGGCAAGTTTCCGAAGAATACCGCCGTTATCGGCTTTTGTGACCCGGATCTGAAGCATATCGACAAAGACGATTCCCGTGTCGATTACAGCAGTGCCTGTGAGGAGTATAAGAAAGCTATGGACTCACTTGTGGCTGCCGAGACGGAGCTGCTGAACACCTATCCACAGATCAGAAAGTTGTTTGACAAGTATCAGAGTGCTCAAATCGAGCTTATCAGCATTAACAACAGGCAGGAGTTTGTGAATGGGTTTAGGATTGGGGGACAGATGGTGATGGAGATGTTGAGAACGATTGAATGAAATAATTGCGATAGCCTATCCGGAGACGGGTCGGCTATTGTTATTGAATATCGTTTTATCACTGACATCAAAAACGGCGCGGGCTTTGACTTTGACTCTGTAATAATGCAGCTGTATTATTTCGCCAGCTCAATTATCTTCGTCTGCTTATCCTTTGTCCAAAGGGCACCGTCGGTGACGACAAAGTGTGAGTCCTCTCCAAGAATTATTTCAGAAAGATTTGTGCAGTCTGCGAAAGCACTTTCGCTTATTCTGATCACGCTGTCAGGAATAGTGACCGAGGTAAGGCTTGTGCAGCTATCGAAAGCACTTTCTCCTATTTTTGTTACGCCGTCCGGGATAGTGATCTCCGTTACCCCGGATTCTTCTGTGTACCTTTTCAGCTTACCGTTTCTTATCGTAAGACCCATAATAATACCTCCTGTTTCTTTGATCGGTTATTGACAGCGTTAAGGCAATACCGCACAACCCACGGCTAACGCCTCTGCACGTCATCTGCCGTGTCAAGCCTGCTTGACGACCCGCTTATCCGTCATATTACCCAAATTCTCCTTGACGTTGCGTAAAGCGAAGTGAACTTCGCTTACAAGCCTGCGTCGAATTTAGGCAATCTGACGAAACCCTGGACGTCGCATCTGATGCACAGGAGTTGTGCGGTATTGCCTTAATGATGTATGATGTCCTCTTTTGTTTATTATAACATATATGATGGATTATAAAAGGTCATCAAATTTTTTTCAAAGATGATAATTTTTATCAGAAATGATAAAGCCGCAGAAAAAACGTGCCCCATTCATAAGGGTAAAAAGGCGGATATGAACAAATGATCTGACGAATCTGCATCGATCATTCTATCCGCTTTCACCTGTCATATGTGCCCAGAAGCCTTGTGAACGAAAGTATATAAGTCTCAGCCCGATGAGCACTTTCGGGCGAAAGATAGTATATAAAGGTGCCGTCATCGCTTCTGCCGTATCTGTCAGTGCCCCGGCATTCAAGCTTATATTCGTGCCCCGTCTTCATCACTGAGGCTACATACATTCTCTGTTTGCTGACTATTTTTGTTCTGCCGTTGATATATCTCGTTTCGTCAAGAGCAAAGCGTGCTCTGTTTTCCTTAGTATATTCTCTGACGATCTCAAGATCATACCAGCCTCCGCTTACAAGTTCATTCCTGTCCTCACGCTGTTCATTTCCACTCTTATAGCCTGTCAGGTTGGCGGTAACGGTTCTGCCTTTTCTGTAGTACATAAATACTCCTTTCAGTCCAAAAGGTCGGGGAAGGTCGTCTGAGCAAGCTCCTTCTGCGGAAGCTTCTCTTGGTAGTACCTGAGCACCTCATCAAAATACTCCTTCAGCGGCAAAGTCGCCCCCGAGTGTTTACCGTTTGGCACTCTTCTGAAGCGTGAGTTTCGGGTCAACATCTCGGTGAAGCTGTGGTCACCGAGCACCTCGTCAGAATCTCCGACGATGCAGCTTATTAAGCTTCGATCAAGCTTTGAGAGTGAGCCGAACGGCTTGATAAACTCCCTGACATCGCCCTCGAAGCCAAGCTTTGGCAGATGATAAAACGGCATAAGGCAGGGATTTACAAGTATCGCAGGCAGATCATGCTCAGCCGACAATACCGCTGCAAAGAATCCGCCGAGGCTTGTCCCGACGACCACATCAGGCCGCCTTTCAGCAAGGATATATCTGAGCTGCCCGAGAATGTTCTCGGGTGAGGTTTCATCATAGTCTATCGGCGGAGAAATGATCTCGCAGCCAAGTTCTTTCAAAGCAGTATAAGCACTGTTCTTCTGACTTCCGTGATAGCCGTGAATGTTAAGTATCAGCATTGTATCGCTCCTTTTCATTGTGGTATTCATAAAACTCGTCATACATAAGCTTTGTGCCGTCAGGTGTGAAAAAACGTGTCGCCCCCGAAAGCTTTCGTTTTATCATGCCCGACCTGAACTGATCTTCGGGGATACTATCCAGCAGCAGGACAAGCATTGAAGTCATCACGATCATTCCGACGGGTATCTCATTATCATCGTAAGGCTCCATATAGATCTGGCAGGTCAGATCGCTGACCCTGTACAAAAGATTTATAAGTCTGATATCCTCGGTTGTAAAGTTATCCTTCCGAGCCCTTTCCGCAAGGTATGACCAGGTACTTCTGAAAAGAGAGATAAAAGTATCTGTATCCTCATCGCCGCTGTTGAGTGCTTTATCAAAGCATTCCCAGTTGTCGATCAGTTCACGGCAAAGAATGTCTTTTATTTTCATAGTAAACCCTCTTTCATTGACAGTAAAACTACAGACCGCAGCTTCCTTGGCTTCGGTCTGTATTATAGCATATTCGATGGAGAGAAAATGGGCGGTGTTGACAATGCTGCTTTCTACCCATACCTCTCCGCTGCAGCCCTCATGATCTCAGCGACCTCTTCTCTCAACTGCTTTGGCGAGATGACCTCGACACAGTCGGCATACTGCATTGCCCAATGCTTCATAGCTTCCTCGCTGACACGCACTCTTACTTCAAGCCTTCTGTCCCCGATCTCACGAATAACAGCATCACTGCCGAACCAGTCAACGATATCGTCCATAATGTATCTCGGGCAGCGAAACGTACAGCGGACAGGCTCACCGCCCCACATATTGGGGTGCTGTGCGGTGTATTCATCAAGGTCAAGACCGTTCTCAAAGCCTTTTACCGAGCGCAAAGGCTTTGATCTTTCGTCAAGCTTTCTGATGTTCGCTATCCTGTCGATACGGAAGGTACAGATCTCGTCATGCTTATCATAATGCCCCAGCACATAGTACCTGCCATTCAGAGAGACCAGCTTGTATGGGCTGATAGTATACAGCTTCGCTTTGCCATTATCATCAAGTCTTGGGTGCAGCTTAAAGTCAATATCATAGTCGCAGTAATTAAAGCTGACCATTATATTCGAGTGTATCGCTTCGCTCAGCTCCGACACATTAAAGAACATCGACTTGTTTTCCGGCCGCAGCCGACTGATCGTTTCAGAGGCGGTTTTCAGCATCTTACTTGTTTCGTCATCTCCGAGAGCTGCGATCTTCTTGATTATACTGCTGCACTGTCTTTTTGGAAGATAGTTTGTAAATGATATGCTGTCTATCATCATACGCAGCTCGCTTATGTCCCATTCGCTCTCGTGATCGTAGTACCAGTTAGTGAGTATCGTTTCAGTCTGACCCTTGGTGTTTGTACGGGTGAATTCCTCGTGCTCCAGCGGAAATCCGGCCTCGAGCAGCTTGGAAAGGTTATGCCGCACAGTTTTGCGGTCAAGCTTCATACCGTATTTATCATAGACAAGCTCAATGATCCTCTGCTGTGAGTAGGTACAGTTCTTACTGCTGTAGTTTTCCAGCGCTTTCAGAATATAGATTATCGCAAGCTTTTTAGGTTCTTTTGCAGCCATAGTGACACCTCCCGAAATTTTCTACATTATACCACAGCTTATTAGAAAACGCAAGAGGTACACCGCCGTTTTTTTACCCATGTGTTTTGATATACTATCTACAGAAATCAAGTCGGAGGTGCGATCATGAAAGTAACTATCTATTCAAGAGATGAGATCGAAGACATAATATCAAAGGGTGCTTTTCCCGATAACACAGCAGTTATCAGCTTCTATGACCCGGCTATCAAGCGTCTTGACAAGTGCTACACTTACGTGGATTACAGCAATATCTGCGATATGGTGTTCTATAGCGAGCTTGACGACCTTGATATAGATGTACTCTGCGACAAGGGCTATACCTATGAGACATACTTCAGTGAAGCCGAGGATATGGCAAGGTTTATCATCAAGGCATACTCACAGGGCAGGGACATCATCTGCCAGTGCGAGTACGGTCAGAGCAGAAGTGCAGGCTGTGCAGCAGCAATAATGGAGCACTTCGATCATAACGGGATAGAAGTTTTTGCCGACTACAGGCGTTTTCCAAATCAGATGGTCTTCAACAAGCTGCGTGATGCACTGGACAAGACAGACAGCAATCCTCGGGGAGCAACAAGGTATTACTGTAAGCTGTCCCAGATCGACGATCAGCTTGAATCTATTGAGAAACTTTTCAAGGATAAGCCACGCCAGCTCCACATTGCGGGCGTAGAGGGCATTTACATGAAAGATCAGAGAGCGACATTGTCTGAATACACAATAAAAATACCCGACCTGAATCTGCATATAAAGAATGCCTATGAAGAAAAGCTTGACCCCGAGGATAACGAATACTATGTTTATGACGATGGTATCTCAGTACTTGAGGACGATGGTTATTCTGATGTTATGTACGAGAGCTGTGACAGCTATGTAAAGTGGTATATAGAAGAGCACAAGCTTCCGATCGACGACCCAGGTGAGCTTCCCTGTGTGATAGAGGTACCGTATTGTATTGATCGGTAAAGGATCGGTGTATGATAGTATTGATCTGTGTGATGTACCTTGTAGTTCGTAGGCTGATATCTGCTTCGGGCAAAGCGGTGAAGCTTTCATAATATCACTATGTCAAACAAAAGACAGCCATAAAAACCGTTTTAGAAAGCTATGAATAAAACCCGGACAACTTTAAACAATTCCGAGATTCCTGATAATAACATAATCATTAAAGCTCGATTGCGAAGCAAAATGCAATCGAGCTTTATTTTGAGTCACATAAAGCACCCAATAAACGAAAAAAGACGATCAACCTGTTACGGCAGATCGTCTTTTCTATTCTCATCATTTTTTGTCGCAAGCATTTTCACTTCTCCTATAATGATTCCTTTATCCTTTTCACTAAGATTCTTGTAATATGATAGGAGAAGCTTTTCATCATCATCAAGCGATATAGATCCCATTTCATTTAATTCATCAGACAAAAGCTGATAGGGTGTAACTCCCATAAATTCGCAAATGCGTAAAATATATTTTGCCGGGGGATCAGTATCTCTATTTTTCCAAGTAGTGAATGTACTTGTGTTTATTTCTAAAAAGGAACATAAATCCGTTTGTTTTAGCCCTTTTTCATTAAGTAATACTATGATTCTGTTTATAACAGACAATTATTCTCACCTACTTTTGTGCAAAACGCTAAAATTTGCAAATGCGAGTAAAATCTGTTGACAAATTCGTATTTGCGAGTTATAATAATATCAGAACAAGACAAAAAGTTCTGACAAAACAATTTTAACACAAATCAAAAGAAAAATCAAGGAGGCAACACTATGAACAAAATTGAATTAAACGAAATGCTTATCAG
>OCVV010797350.1_pt1 | contig 10657 bp, 31 predicted proteins | sample 1539721 | NCBI WGS metagenome assembly OCVV01 (sample SAMN02144230, study PRJEB22623) | gut metagenome | biome: sheep rumen | host: Ovis aries | place: New Zealand
GGCAAAGAAAAAAGCCGAGGCAACAAAGGTTGAGATCGTCGAGCCACAGATTGAAAAGGCGGTTGCAGAGGAAGTCGCAGAGGAAATTGCCGATAACTTTATACCCGATTTTGATACGGTAACGGATAACAGGGTCACAGCAATATTCAAAATCAAGGCAACGCCCGAGGATATTGAAAAGGTCGCACAGTTTTTGAGCATTAACAAGATTGAGAGTGAAAGGGTGGGATAATATGAACATTTTTCAGACCATAGCCGCCGTTATGGGCGAGATCGGGGCAATAGGCAAGGATAGCAGGAACACGACGCAGAACTTTATGTTTAGGGGCATTGATGCGGTTATGAACGCAATTAACCCAGCGTTGATAAAGTATAAGTTGTTTATCGTACCCGAAGTGCTGGAACAGACACGCGAGGAAAGACAGACCAGCAAGGGCGGTACGTTGATTTACAGCATAATCAAGGTGCGATATACTTTTTATGCCGAGGACGGGTCAAGCATCAGTGCGGTCGTGATCGGCGAGGGCATGGATAGCGGCGACAAAGCGACAAACAAAGCGTTGTCAATAGCATTTAAGTATGCGTGCTTTCAAGTATTCTGTATCCCGACAGAGGAAATGAAAGACCCCGACGCTGAATGTCACGAAGTTAAACCGATGCAGGAAGTTGCAAAGCAGAAAATCGACACCAAAAAGGTTGCGGCACTTGTAACGGCATTGAAAGAGCGCGGCATTGAACAAGACAAGATCATGCGGCTGTATAAGGTTGCCAGCCTTGCGGATTTAACCGAGGGTCAGTTTGTCAACATCAATCAGAATTGGGATAAGATAAAGAACGCATGAAGATAAAGGCACAGATCAAAGGCGTTGCCCGTGATTGGACGACGGGTCACAACCTTATAACGATTGATATGTTGCAAGGCAATATCAACGAGATCAACGACCTGTTAGATCGGGATTTGTCCGTTGAACTTAAAAGATACCATAACAGGCGGTCGGTTAATGCTAACCGCTTGTTGTGGGAATGTTTAGGGCGACAGGCTGATGCGCTGGGTGGCGATAAATGGGATTATTACATCAACGCCCTCAATAAGTATGGTCAATATACAATGGTTGAAATGCCAGCGGATGCGGTTGAACGCTTCAAACAGATATACCGCGAGTGTGAGGTTGTGGGCGATCATAACGGGCAAAAACAGGTGTTATGTTATTATGGCTCGTCAACCTATAACACAAAGGAATTTGCAAGGTTGCTGGACGGTGTTATTGATGATATGAAAGCCGCAGGCATTGAAGTGCCTACCAGCGAGGAAATGCAAGCGGCATTGAAAGCGTGGGAAAATGGCGAAAAAACTATTTAGCGTATTTACTGATGATTTAGATCATTGTTATTTTACGGGATATGCTCCCGTGGAAGTCCATCACATTTTTCCAGCGTCAAATCGCGACAGATCGGAGCAATACGGCTTTGTTATCCCGTTACGCCCCGACTTGCACCCGAACGGGGTACACGCTGGCAAGGATGCCAAACTGATTGATACAAGGTTAAAGATCATGGCGCAAGAATACTATGAGGCGCATTACGGCACACGGGAACAATTTATCAAGGAATTTAATAAGTCTTATTTGTGAAAGGAGATTATATTATGAATGTATGGAATGGAATCGGGCGGCTGACAAAAGACCCCGACACAAGGTACACGACCGACAACATGGCGGTCACACGCTTTACGGTTGCGGTTGACCGATACGGCAAGGATGCTGGCGCGGATTTTATCAGTTGCGTCGCTTTCAAAAATACGGCAGAGTTTATTGATAAGTATTTTCACAAGGGTATGAAAATCGGTATCACAGGGCACATACAGACGGGCAAATACGACAATAAAGACGGCAAAACAGTATACACAACCGATGTTGTTGTCGATCGCGCCGAGTTTGTCGAAAAAAAGGCTGATGCACCCGAAACAATCGGACAGCCGACAGAAAACCCGACCGACGAGTTTATGAAGATACCCGACAATATTGACGAGGAAATCCCTTTCCAGTGATCGGGATGCAGGGGGCGGCTATTATGCCGCCTCTTTTTTTTATAGTAAAATTATAAAAATAAAAATATATGTTGACATTATCAATCAAAAGGTGTACTATATAATTGTAACAAGGGTTTGCACCGAAAGGAGATCGGGATATGACAACATTAAAAATACAGGCAATTACAGAATGCGGCGCGTGTGTATATGCCAGCATTAGGGTTAACGAAGATTACACGATGAACGAGGTTGTAAGGGAAATCAAAAGGCTGGGTTACACAAGTTTTAGATTAACCGACACGATGAAAAGATTTGTAAGCGTAGCATAAACCAGCAAGCCGAGGGCGGCGGCTATACCGCCCAAAGGAGGTTATTATGACACATACCGTTAACGCACAGGACATTATCAAAGCGACCGATGCATTATACCGAGTTGCCCGTACCGCTGACAAGCACGGGAGCGCATGGCTGTTTGATAAATTGATACGATATTTTACCACAGAGCCAGCGGCAATGTCAGTTAATATCCCGATAATTTACAATACGGGAAAAGCAGGCGTAGCCGAGATTGACAGACGCGGAACGCTCACGACACGATAATATTGGTGCTGACCTATCGGCATGACGGGGAGAACGGAGCAGGGATATGAGAAAATCAATATTTAAGGGTTGGATATGCAGAACATGGACAGAAACATCATTAAACGGCTGGCTATCGGAATTTGACCGTTTTAATACCGAGGACGAGGCAAACAAGCACGGGCAAGCAATGATGCGGTTGCCGTTTAAGGACGGGGAGTTATCAAGGGAATTTGAGGTTTACAAGGATTTTGAGGAGGTGTCAGCATGAAAACAATCGACGAAATACAGAACGAGATCACGGCTATTTGCTACCAGTACGGTTTTACCCTTGCAGATACGCTGGCATTGGCATTGTCGGCGTATATATCGCAACAGATCATGGATGCAAGGCAGGACGTGTTTGATATGATAATCGACCATTTAGACAAAAAGGGGGTGTAATGATGTTAAAGGATTGCTGGACCTGCGAACACTTTTTTTATGACAGATCAACCGACCGACCGACCGACCGACCGATACGGATATTGGAACTATTTTCGGGCTTTGAGTGTATATCGAACGCTTTTAGAAAAAGAGGGTGCGAGTGTTTTACAGTTGATTGGAGTAATAGGTTTCCGAGTTCATTGCATAAGGACATAGCAGAATTACAAATAAGTGACTTGCCGAATGAATATAGAAACCCTGATGTTGTGTTTTTGGGTACTGATTGCACAACCTATTCAGTAGCCGCTATCAGTAAACACAGACGGAAAAATCCGATAACAGGAAACCTTGATCCTATTTCTGATAAGGCAATCAAAGCAGACGCAACAAACATACACTGTAAATACCTTATACGGCAAATGAATCCAAAAGTGCAGATATGGGAAAATCCCGTAGGAGCATTAAGAAAAATGGATTTTATGCAGGAGTTGATAAGAAATACAACAACTTACTGTCAATATGGGTTTACATACCGCAAAGCAACGGATTTCTTCTCAAATATAGACTTGCACTTAAAACCACCTTGCAAAAACGGAATGCCTTGTCACGAAAAAGCACCGAGAGGGGCGAGAACGGGAATACAAAGAATAACAGACCCAGCACTCAAGGCGGTATATCCAGAAGCATTATGTGAACAAATAGTTGATGAATGTTTGAAATTTATCTTGACAACAGAAAAGGAGCAGAGAACGATTTGACGAACGAACGAACGAACGAACGACAGATCAACCGACGCGTCGGATTGCAAAAAGGCTGATTATCTGACCGAGGCACAGTTTGAGGAGCATTTTGTCAACGACAAGCCGAATTGCCCATGCTGGTCACAGATCGAGGAATACACGGAGGGTATATACGAATGATCATTAAATTAACTCCGTCACAGGCTGAATTGCTGACCGACATATTGGCGATGCAATTACAAATTGAAACCGAACATTTGGATAATTGCCTTGACAGCATATCAAAGCATAACACCCGTAATATAATCAAGCGGATACAGACAATCAAGGCAAAGTTGAAACAAAATAACGAATGATATTGAAAGGGAGTGTGAATATGATAACAAGTGTAATTGATTATATACCGACAGAGGCAGACAAGGCGATCAGCCGCGAAACGCTGGCAACATTAACAGGTCACAGCGACCGCAAAGTTAGGTCGACAATAGCGGCGTTAAAAGCCGAATATCCGATAATTAACGTGGGTAACGGCTATTATATAGCCACAGACCCCGACGACCCGAATTTGACCCATTACATACGACAGGAACAGCACAGGGCAAGGGAGATACTAAAGGGCATAAAGAGCCATAAGCGGTTGTTGAAACGCGATCAGATCGACGGGCAAATGAATCTGTTTGACTTATGATTGATTGTATGTTATATTCAAGATGCCGAGCAGGTATGCGGACTTGCTTGACAATCCATATTGTACCTGTTTGGCAATAAAGCCTTGTGTTGTGGATGCCGCATCATCCCGACATGAGGTTTTTATTTTGAGGAAATGTTATGCAGAACGATAATTATATTGTTGTATTTGGTTGGATGTGTAATGAGTTAGGGTTATCGGGCACCGAATTGCTGGTATTTGCCTTGATTTATGGATTTACGCAGGACGGCGAAACGTGGTTTCAAGGAAACAGGCGGTATATTGCGGAAACCCTTAATATATCCCGACCGACCGTTGACAAAGCGTTAAATTCGTTGATTGACAAAGGGTTGTTGTATAAGGACGTGCGACAGATGCAGGATGTAACGGTCAATAGGTATAAAGTTTCTTTACAGGGTATAAAGAAATTTGATAGGGGGTATAAAGAAACTTTACAGGGGGGTGTAAAGAAACTTGATAGGGGGTGTAAAGATTCTTTACACAAGAATACTATTGATAATACTAATAATGATATTGCTAATGATAATACTACTCTAAAGCGCAAGAAAAAAACCGCCGTTACCCGTGATGTATATTTTCCAAACGATGAATTGCTGGATAAGGCTTTCCGAGATTTTGTTGAAATGCGTATCAGCATAAAAAAGCCGTTTGCAACGGATAGTGCAATACAAAAGCAAATTGATAAAGTTATCAAAATGAGCAAAGGCAACAACGATGAGGCAATACAGATATTAGATCAATCGACTATGAACTCATGGCAAGGACTATATCCTGTTAAGTCGGGCGATAGCCAGCCGCAATCATTGTATGACAAATGGATGAACGCATAAAGGGGGTGTAAAATGAGCCGAGAGGAAATCAAAAAGTTTTTGCTGACGATCAATTCGCTGTATGCTAACTTCAAACCCGATGATTTTACGCTTGCGGTTGATTCATGGTGCTGGGCACTGGCTGATTATACGGCAGAGCAGGCAATGGGCGCATTAAAAATCTACATGAAAACCAGCAACACGGGGTTTGCGCCGAGTGCATCGCAGATCATTGGCTGTATCAACAAACCAAAGGATAACGAGTATATATCCGAGGGCGAGGCGTGGGCAATGGTAAAGCGTGCAATACAAGACGGCAATTACCATAGCGCGGAAAGGTTTGAGGAATTGCCTCCGCTGGTGCAAAAGGCGGTCGGTGGCGCAAATATGATACGTCAATGGGCAATGTCGGACACTGACGACGTTAACACCGTGATCGCCTCAAACTTTCAACGCAATTATAGAACACTTGTCCAGCGACAACAGTTTGATGATAAAGTGCCGCCAGCACTTGCGGATGTGGTTAAGGGTGTATCGCAAAAGATCACGGGGCAAATTGAAGAAAATAGTTGACAATATAAATCAATATGTTTATTATATATAAGGGGAGTACAAATGTTAATCAAGGCAACACAAGCGGTATGCAGGAAGTGTAAATACCGCATGAAATCGAACGGCGGCGACGGGGTAATGTGCAATTACGCGGCGATAACGGGTCATTTACGGGCGTTTGATGATAAAGGGCAGATCAGATTGCCGCAAGGATATTGCGATTGTTTTAGCCGAGGAAAGCCGACAAGAACGGGCTGGACATCGGACGACAATACATTTGTATGGCAGGAAAGGAGGGAAAATGAGTGATCGCAAAAAGCCATATGTGGTATCGCAAAAAGAGGGTATCTATTATTGCCATATGCGCGGATACAGCAATATTCCTGTATTTGGTAGCGTGGGCGATAAGAAAAAAGCACAAAGTATATGCAAGATTATGAATAGGAGTGTGGGAGCATGAAAGTGTATTATTTAGGGGTTGTAACAACATTTTTAGCCATTGCTGGTATGGCAGAGGCAATAACAGGGCGCGGCAATTACGGCGCGGCGGTTATATGGCTGATAATCGGATTGATCATGGCGTTAACGGGGTATGCGAAATGAGCGACACAATTATCAACGAAAAAGTCATAGAACGGGTTGATTTTATCGACAAGGAACTATTGTTAAACGGCGAGTGGGAACGCCAGCGCAACAACGGATACTGGGAAAAATGGAATATATCCGAATTAGATCGGGAATCTTCTGTTATGGAAAAGCGCGAACTGATCGCGGTATGCCAGCAAGCCGTGAGGCGGTATCCGATGATGTATTTGCAGGTGTTGGCGGAGTACATAGTTGAACTAATCAAACAGAGGAGAGCAAAATAATGGATAAGATACGGGAATTTGTAGAAAACAGACAAGCATCGGTTTATAGGGCATTGGAACTTGACCGAAAATATGTTAATGACGTTTACAACGGTCAGTTTATGCGTGGCAGGGTTGCTGTAGAGGAACATTATCTGTCAGACCTTGACAAGTTGATTGAATTAATAAAGGAGTGCGAAAATGATTAACGCAGAGGATTTTTTGCCAAAATGTAAACATTGTGGCTGGCACGTCATTGATCAGATCGGCAACATGGATTATGTATGCGAAACGCAATACAAATGGCGTAATTGTTACGCTGATTGCAAGTGCAAGTATTACAAGCCCGAAAGCGTGCAAGACGATGAATAAGCAAATTATGATTGCGGCACTTGCAATAATGCTGACCGCAAGGCTGGGAACGATAACGTATAATGATCATCGTGAAACATGGTACGATTTACCGATGCAACGGATTGTTGAACGTGCCGACAGTATATACGGGCTGTCTGACGTTTACGCGGTCAGATCGGATGGCGTAAAAACATATAACGGGCTTGTAATTGTTGCCGCTGATTGGGATTTGCATCCGTTCGGGTCAATTATCGAAACTTCACGCGGTACGGGCATTGTACTGGATACGCATACAGCCGACAGATCGGTTGTTGATATTGCTACGACATGGAAAGGTGGCGAATAAATGCGAGAAAACATCGAATGGCTGATAGGGCAGTACACGGACACGATTGAAAAATTAGAGCGTGATGCGAAGTCACAAATGTTTGGACTTAATCTTATCAGCGGACAGATAAGGGCATACACGAGGGTGGTTAATGATTTACAGACGTTGTTAAATGAAAGTGAGGAATGATATGGACGATAATATTTTTGAAAATATGACAGACTTTGAAAGAGAACTTGCATTGGTATATATGATTTTCAACAGAGATTTAATTATGGAAAAAGCGGAGCAGTGGACTAAAGAAGCCGAAGCGGCAGGAATGACACTAAAGGAATATCTTGAATCTATAAACCCACTTAAAGAAAGCGAGGACGAAGAATGCAAGTAGTGATTGAAATGTTGGATGATTATTACGAAATCTTGAAGTATGAAGGACAGCAATCTAATGCTCATGTATTCGCAAAACTTGTAGCCAACGGCATACCACTTCCAAAAGGGCACGGAAGATTAAAAGACGAGGATGAGATAATTAAAGCAATCGAAGATAGAGTAGAGTTTTTGAGAAAGAATGATGCAGTATTTATGCGGTTGCGTAAAGACATTGATATTTTAGGTTGCATACCAAAAATACGCCGTGAAGTATCAACAATCATAGAAGCAGATAAGGAGAGTAAAGATGCAGATAGTAATTAATATAGACGAAGATACATACAAGGACATTAAAGAAGGTAAAATATATACTTCCGTTAGGGATGTACCGCAGGAATCCGTGGTTGCAATCGCAAATGGTACACCACTTACACCCTATGTGCTGGCAAATATGTTAATGGAAGAAAGGATAAGAGGAGAACTGAAACAAGATATATCGTATTCAAAAGATGTTATTGATAACGTGAAATGCAGACTAACTGTTGACATTATAGACCGTAGACCTTGTTATTGCGGTGCTGAATTAAGGGCAGTTTGGAGAGATAGAAAGGAGAACGAAGAATGAGAGTAGGAACTTTAATGCAAAATATAATAGATGAATACAGAGGCGATGATGACTTTATAAGTATTTCAAGTAGCAACGGGATAGTGACAATAGAAATGCCTACAAGTTTATTTGAAAAAGAGATTAAGAAAACAGAGCAAAATTTGAAATATGCAGACCAAGATACATTGATGCCAGCAACATAGTATTAAGGAGAGCGAAGAATGATCAACATAACCATATACGATACCGAAGCCGAAAAACTGAACGAAGCGGCGGCAAAGGTAGGAGAGAGTGTTGCCACAGTGATTGAGTGGCTAGTTGAGGAAAACTTGGATGATTTGGTAAAGGAGCAGACGAATGAAAGATTATGAACAACGGGCAACAGCAATAATAATGAACACAATAGAGGGAGTTAAAGCACAGATACGCAAGGCTTATAACAAAGGCTATGAGGACGGGAAAGCAGACACACCGTTTACTGATACGGAAGAAGCGGAGAAAAAGGCTTATAACAGAGGTCTTAACGAGGCGTGGGAAGTGGTAAGAAAAATTATAGAAGATGTGGTTGATGGAGGATATAGTTCTGATGTGTTACGTGAAATATTTGGCGTATCAACAGTTCAGACTATTTTCAAACTTAATACTGCACCCGAAGCCATAGCCAAGATCAAGGCATATGAGGACAAGCAGAAGCAGGATGATTGGCGTGACATACTTAGTGATGAAATGACATTAGAGCATTTTATAGACGGAGTACACGCTATGGGTTATCGAGAAGGCTATAAGGATGCACAAAAGCAGAAGTGCCCAAATTGCGGAGCAAAGATGCAGGAAAGTGAGGAAAAGGAATGACAAGAGAGAAAGCTTTAATATTGGCACTAAAGATAGTTGATGTTTGCAAGACATAAGGGGGAGAGGATAGATGCAAACAATGCCCTTTTAATGTCAATGGGTGCTTTGTTACAGACGGAAACAATATCCCAGCCGATTGGAGAGCAAGTGAACTGATTAAGTCCATAGAGATACAAGGCAGAAAGTGAGGAGCAAACAGATGCCACATAGTTTAAGAGCAAAATTAAGCGGTTTGCGATACAAAGGAATACTTGAAGATAAAGACTATAAGCGATTATGCAAGGCACTCGATAACGAGGACATATTAGACAAGATAAGAACCGAGATTGAAAAGGTATTTTGTATGTCAGTTGTAACTAATGAATTGAGGACACCGATGGAAGTTAAAACCGAAATCTTACAGATTATCGAAAAATACAGACAGGAGTAAGCATGGGTATATACACAAAACACATGAACATAAGGCTATTCGATGAATACGGATTTGCTATTATCTATCAGCCAAGGTGGAGCATATACCTATTGATCGGATTTGCAAGTATTAACATTTATTTTGATGAATAAGGAAAGTGAGGAAGAAAAAATGATTTTAACAATTTTATTTGCTGGTATGCTAATTTTAGGACTTATATTAATATATATCTTTCGTTATGACGATTTAGAACTAGCGGGTATACTATTAACTTTTTTTGGGGGTTTATTTTTAGGGGTATCATTAGTTGCGATAATCCTAGCACACGCAATGACAAATAATACAATTCAGAAAAACAAACTACAGTATGATGGGTTATGTAAGCGTTATGAGATTGTTAAATCGGAATATGAAGATGTATCCAAGTCTGATGTAATAGCTGATATAACTGCATGGAACACAGAAGTATATAACACAAAGTATTGGACAGAGAATCCGTGGACTAATTGGTTTAACCCTAAAGATGTTGCCGATAATTTAGAATATATTCTGTTGGAGTAAAGGAGCGTTGGAGTATGGGTTACGTAGTAGGTTATGCAATGTTTTTGGCTTTCCTGTTCGGGGTTTTGGCAGGTATTGGAGTATGCAGGATTATTGATAAGGAGTGAGGATATGGAAGTTGTTATATTTTGCATTACATTAACCGCAATCATGTGTGTTTGTTTGGTTGCAATGGGTTATGTAGTAGGGAGAGAAGTAAATGATGATGTTATTGATAAGAACATTACTCAAAGAACAAATGACGTGGATAGTGATATCCGTGTATATGTTCCTAGTCGGGATAGGGATAGGAGCGGCAATCAATCAGATCATATCGGATTGGACGATGAAGCGGTAAAGGGTATATTAACAGTTATGAGAATGTCGGTAAGGTATAGCGAGGCAGAACGGCTGGCGATTGATTATTGCCTAGATCGGCTGGAGGCAGAAAATGGATAGGGATACAAACATAATCAGACAAATATACGGTATTGCCGCAGGCT
>OCVV011351667.1_pt1 | contig 10657 bp, 9 predicted proteins | sample 1539721 | NCBI WGS metagenome assembly OCVV01 (sample SAMN02144230, study PRJEB22623) | gut metagenome | biome: sheep rumen | host: Ovis aries | place: New Zealand
CCCCTCAGCAGCTCCCTAACTTCGTTTACGGCTCGTATACAGCCCTTGCTCTTGCCCTTGCAGGTCTTGCACCGACCCTTACGGCAATGCTTGGTAAAAGCTCCCTGGCGGCTGTCAGCGAAACAGCTGCCAAAGGCGATAAGACCATGCTCGGCAAAAATATAAACCGTATGCTTTCCCTTTGTGCATATATTGTAATTCCCTGCGGCGCACTGCTTGGGATATTCGGCAAACAGATCCTTCAAATGCTTTTTTCAGCCAGGACCAGCGAAATATCTGCCGCTGCACCCAGTATGGCGTATCTCGGTGCAGCTGTGATTTTTATGGGCATATCCCTGCCGTGCTTTACGACCCTTCACGCATTGAAAAGATCTGCGGCGGTAACGGCTATAATGCTTGCCGGGGGAGCTATAAAGCTTATAGGTAACGTCCTGCTGATAAGCCGTCCTGCTCTTGCCCTTTCCGGTGCGGCAGTTTCTATGCTTATCAGCGAGGCTGTGGTCTGCGTAATGTGCCTTGCGGCTGTCTTTAAAAGCGCCCAGGTAAGACCTGCGGTGAAAAATATCCTGCTCAAGCCCCTGTATGCCGGCGTAATGGCTTCGCTGACAGCTGTTCTGAGCATGGAAATACTGGAAAAAATGCTTCCGATGCCCATAAATACACATTTTGTAGCAATTGTATCTATGCTAATTTCGGTCATTATGTACTTAATTGTAGTTGCAATCTTGTGCGAAATGCCGAAATCATCAATATTATTGCGAATTTATAAAAAAATTTGAAAAAGCACTTGAAATTTTTTGAAAAGTGCGTTATTATAATTTAGGTACAGCACAGGCGGTGCGCCGACCGAGAGGAAGCGTATTGACCGCAGCTTAAACGTTTTCGGGAGAATACTATGGAGCAGATAAAAAAAGAGCTTGTTGAAAAGAAATCTTTTGATATCAATGACCTTGTTACGATAGTAAAGGTCTTGAGAAGCGAGACCGGGTGTCCCTGGGATAAGGTACAGACCCACGAAAGCATAAAGAAAGATCTTCTTGAAGAGACCTATGAGGTCATGGAAGCTATTGACTGCAAAAGCCCGGAGATGATGCAGGAGGAATTGGGAGATGTCCTTTTGCAGGTGGTGTTTCATACTGTACTTGAAAGCGAACAGGGTCATTTTGAACTTGGGGATGTGACCAACGACGTGTGCCGCAAGCTTATAGTAAGACACCCACACGTTTTTGGTGATGTTAATGTTGAGGGCGTAGACGATGTCCTTCGCAACTGGGATTCTATAAAAATGGATACCAAAGGACAGCAGACATTTACCGATACATTAAAAAGCGTACCAAAGAATTTCCCTGCACTTATGAGAGCGCAGAAGCTGGGAAAGCGTGCGGCAAAGTCCGGACTTGATTTTGAGGATGAGTATGCTGCTTTTGAGGGGCTGAAAAGTGAGGTAACAGAGACACAGGAGGTACTTGCAGATAAACAGAAGGCTGCACAGGAGCTTGGTGATCTTATGTTTTCGTGTGTAAATGTTGCAAGAAAGCTTGGTCTTGACGCTGAGGAGCTTTTAAGTCAGGCAAATGAAAAGTTCCTTGAACGTTTTGAAAAAGTCGAAAACAGCGTTACAGCAGATGAAAAGTCCATGACAGAGCTTTCACCCCGGGAGCTTGATGAATACTGGCGCAGGGCTAAAAATATGTAATTGATGAATAGCACAAGGCTGTTCGTTAATAATAATAGGAGGTAGAAAACAATGACAAAGGCAGAATTGGTTAGCAAAATTGCTGAAAAAGGCGACTATACAAAGAAGGACGCTGAAAAGGCACTTTCCACAGTAGTTGGCTCTATCACAGACGTACTTACAGCAGGTGACAAGGTTACACTTATCGGCTTTGGTACTTTCGAGGTTCGTCAGAGAAAGGCTAAGAAGGGCATCAACCCAAGCACAAAGCAGCCTGTTAAGATCCCTGCAAAGAAGGTTCCTGCATTTAAGGCAGGTAAGGCTCTTAAAGAGGCAGTTGCTAAGAAAAAGAAGTAATCAAGATAAAGGCCTGGCTTGTTTAGTCAGGTCTTTTTTTTAAAAGAGGTCAAAAATGAGATTAGATAAGTATCTTAAAGTTTCACGGATCATAAAGAGAAGAACTGTTGCAAACGAAGCCTGCGACGCAGGAAAGGTCCTTGTAAACCAGAAGGCCGCAAGGGCATCTTATGACGTTAAGACAGGCGATATTATAGAGATAAATATGGGCAGCAGACCTCTCAGGGTCAAGGTCCTTGCCGTGAACGAACTGGCTAATAAAGAAAATGCTTGTGAGAACTATGAGATAATAGAGTAAAAGAAAAGAGAAAGAGGAAAGATAAAATGAACAAAAAAGCGCTATCACTTGCCTTATCGGCAGTGATAATGGCAGCTTGCTGTGCAGGCTGCGGAGAACAGGAGATCAAGGACAATAAGGATGTTTTTAATCAGCTGGTTATCACCTCATCTGAGGGAAATGATAACGACAGCAGCCAAGCCGGAAATGGCTCTGTAACAACATCTGAACAGGGCTGGGAGGAAAAGCTTATATCAACTCCCAGTGTTACAACTACAACAACTACTACAGCTGCCCAGACAACGACCACAGCCGCCACTAAGGCGCCTGCTGCAACGAGCTCTGCGGCGGCAACAAAACCCACCCAGACCACAAAGATCGTTACAAAGCAAACACAGCCCCCAAAGCCATCAGGGGGAACGTCACCAAATCTGGCGTTTTATAAACAAAAGCTTTTTGTGATCGGCGACTCGGTGGCAAGCGGCTATGCGGCATACGGGCGTATTCCCGCAGAACATAGCTCTGCAAAGATCAACGTTTCCATAAGAAACGCTGCCGGACAGATAACTAATGCGAAAAATGCCAAAGCTTCGCTTATACTTACATCAATGGGCATGAACGACTGGGGGATATCCTCTTCAAGCTTTGCACAGAATTACAGAAGCTTTTTGACCCAGCTCAGATCAGCCTGCCCGAATGCGGTCATACTTGTGGGGGCAATAACTCCCACAGCAGCGGTAAATAAATACCCGAATGTTAAGCTGAGCGTGGTAAAAGGCCACAATGAGCAGCTGAAGGCTATCGCTGCGTCAATGGACGAGAGGGTCATCTATTTTGATGCCTTTTCCGCCCTCAGCAGTGACGGAGCACACCTTGACAACGTCTATGCGGGAGCAGACGGACTGCATCTGCAGCCGGGAGCATATGACGTTTTGCTCAATTGCATGGCTAATTTGCTGGACAGCTGCTCTATGAAGGAAAAGATTTCCTGATATGGGTGCCGGGAGATATGATTATTATGCGAAGGATACAGTTATCCTTCGCTTCTTTTGTTATAATTATCAATTTTTTACGTTGACTTGTATAAAAATGAATGGTATAATGACTTGAAAAAGAACAAAAGAAAAAGAGGTAGAAAAAATGATAAGGAAAGCTATTACTGCTGCGCTGATAGCAGCGCTGCTCAGCACCCAGCTCGCAGGCTGCGGCAATGAGATTTCAAATGACGAAAATACCGAAATTATCAGTGAAACAAGCTCACAGTCCGCCGAAAGCTCTGAGAGCAGCAGCGAGAGTGCAGCCCGGGTGTCGGTGAGCGAGTATAATGTTACCGCTAAGGTGGGACAGGAGTATACTGCGGATGCTCTGTGCGGACTTGTGTTTACCAGCAGCGGTTCAAAGCAGAGTTACGAAGACGGCAGCTCTGTGAAAGTGTTTGACAAAACCGGCAGGGAAAAGGTAAATATAGTCCATGAGGATATAAATGGGATAAGGTCTGTTATCGTTCTTGTTGTGAATGTGAAGGACGATACCGCACCTGTGTTTGAAGGAGTAAAGGATATTACAATAAATCAGGGGGAAACTGTTGACCTGAAAAAAGGTGTATCCGTTAAGGACAATTACGATAAGGAAATTGATTTTGAGGTGCAGTTCGACCCCGACGATAAGGACCATAATTCGGCAGGCAAGCATAATATTACATACATAGCAACGGACAGCGCAGGAAACACCGCATCGGTAAAGGCTGTTCTGGAGATAAAGGCGGTCACTACAACTACCGCAAAGACAACTACAAAGGTCACATCACAGACAACTACAAAGGTCACATCACAGACAACTAAGAAGTCTGCTCCGGCTCCAGCGCCCGCACCTGTGATAACACCCCTGCCCTCACCTAAGCCTGCGGCATCAAGTTCTTCCAATGTGAAGTATTACCAGGACAGGATGGTCGTAGCAGGCGACTCCATCGCCTTCGGTTTCTGCTCCTATGGCTTTGTTCCCTATGAGCATAACCTTGCTCAGGGCAGCCTTGCCATGAGAAACTATAAAGAGTACGGCTGGTTCAATGTGAACGGCTCTCAGATGAGGATAATGAACGCCATTTATACCATTAAGCCTAAGCTTTTGTATGTTTCAATGGGTATGAATGATGTGAATATTACAAATGCACAGACCTATGCCAACAACTATGTAAGGTTTATAAAAGAAGTAAGGAGCCGTCTGCCCGGCTGTATAATCGTTGCGGCAAATATAACTCCTATCGCTTCAACGAGCGGCTTTACCGATATCAATAGGATAATAAACTGCAATAATGCCATGATAAAGGCGGTAACAGCCCTGGGCGATCCTAATACTATCCTTTTTGACGCTTATAGCGTGGTTTCCGGAGGCGGAAAGTATATGTCATCGGGATATAGCGCAGGGGACGGTATCCACCTTAGCAGGGTAGTGTACCCTAAGCTGCTTAATGCCCTTGCCATCAGACTGGATCAGTATGATGTGAGATCAAGACTTTGATAAGATGAATATCGGGAGTGTGTTTTTGGCATACTCCCTGTATTTATTCTCTGTTATATTGACAAAAGGCGACAATAGTGATACAATATATTGTGTATCTATCGTTAAGGAGGATGAATATGATAAAGAGAACTGCGGCAGTTCTTGTTGCCGTGTGTTTGAGTGTCTGCACCCTTTCCGGATGCGGAAATCAGATAAAGGGAAGGACGATTAAATTTGTTGATCCGCCGCAAAAGGAGATCACCGTGACCCAAAGCCAGAGTCAGGCTCCAAAGACGGACGACAGCAGTTTTGCAGATAATTATCCTGATCCTGCCAAGGACATAAATGATATGAGGACAGATAACCTTGATTTTTATAAGCAGCGTATAGTCGTTGCAGGAGATTCCATTGCAGCAGGGTGGAGCTTGTTTCAGGTGCTGCCAAAGGAGCAGTCTATCGCACAGGGAGGTATCTCTACCGCAGGTTATTCACGCTGGGAGTATGACACAACAGGTCAGAAGCTCAGTATGCTGGACACGATGAAAGCAGTCAGACCAAGTCTGCTTTATATCTCCCTGGGAATGAACGATGTGGGCAATATAGACTCGGATACATATGCTTCCCAGTATAAAGAGCTGCTGGACAGTATCCTTGAGGTGGTTCCCGATTGTTATATAGTTGCGGCTAATATAACACCTATTGCCAGAAATAATGAATATCCTCAGCTGAGCAATTCAGAGATAAATGTGTTCAATAATAAGCTGAGACAGATGATAAAAGATTACGGAAAGGATAATGTGATCTATTTCGATGTGAACTCCTCCATGCAGGACGCTAATGAGTTTTTGAACAGCGACTACGATTCCGGTGACGGACTTCATATAAATACGGAGGCTTATAACCGGATCCTTGTAGACGTTACAAAAAGACTTAACTATTCAAAAGCTCAGGAAAAGATAGAGGCTGTGGAGAGCGCAAGGAAAAGTCAGCAGCAGTAAAACTATTGGGTACTAATTATTCGGGGGCAAATTGTAATGATGAAAAAGATTTTGTGTTCTGTCCTGTCGGCAGTTCTTGCAATAGCTGCGTTTTCGGGCTGTAACAAGATATCCGATCTGGATGCAAACAGCAGCTCCGGCAGCAGCAGTCAGGCAGCAATAGATGCATCGGCCGATTCGTTTAATGTCACCACCGAGGTCAACGAGCTTTATACTGCAAAGCAGCTTGGTGCTCTTGTGGGCAATACAGAAGGATACACCTTCAAGTATGCGGACAACGATACCGAGAAAAAGTTTACTGTGCTTGGAAAAAACACAGCCGAGCTTGTTGTGCTGGATCCTGAGGGCAAGGAGAAAAAGTGGCTGATAAACATCAATAACCTTGATACCACAAGCCCTGTTTTCAGCGGAGTGAAGACTATCGAGGCAAGAACAGGGGATACTATTGATTTCAAAAGCGGTGTAAGCGCCAACGATAATTATGACGGCAAGGTGGATTTCAGAGTTTCTTACAGCGAGGAAGCTGCAAAAGCGGCAAAACCCGGAAAATATACCGTTACCTACTCCGCTTCTGATTCTTCGGGCAATGTGGCATCCATGAAAGCGCTGCTCAATATAACCGGTGAAGCCCTGCCGGAAGCGGATGATAGCAGCAAGGGCGACAGCTCGTCAGAGGGCGAAACACAAACCGCTACCCAGGCAACTACCAAAGCAGTACCGGCAAACGGAATTTCCGAAAACGTCAAGTTCTATCAGGACAGGGTGGTTATCGCAGGAGATTCGGTTGCATACGGCTTTTGTTCATACGGATATGTGCCGTATGAGCATAATATAGCAAAGGGCAGCACAGCCCTGCGGCAATATGACGATAAATCTCTGTTTACCTTTGACCCCACCGGAAAGGAACTGGGATTTGTAGACGCTATCGAGGCTGTTAAGCCCAGCCTTTTGTACATATCAATGGGAATGAACGATGTAAACCTTATTGATGCAGAAAAATATGTGCAAAGATATAAGGAACTTATCGAGAAGGTCAAAAACAAGGTGCCTGACTGCATTATCGTGACCGCAGCTATTACACCTATAACCCAGGCAAGCAAATTCACTAATATTGAAAATATCCGAACATTCAATACTGCGTTAAAGAAGATGGTGGAAGAGCTGAAGGATCCAAATGTGGTATTCTTTGATGCGTATAACGCTATTGTCGGCCCCGACGGAATATATATCCCCAACGACTATTCTCCTTCCGATGGAGTCCATGTTGCAGGGCATTGCTATAAGACCTTGCTGGAAAAGCTTGCACTTACATTGGATCAGTACGATATGAAGAAAAAAATCGAGGATATCGAGGCAAAGAGAAAATAAAACCCTTAAAGAGCACTGTAAAAAGTGCTCTTTTTTATGGTCAAAAACTTTACAATCGGTGGGAAATGTGGTATAATCAGTAGTGTATTTGTTTTGGCTTGAAATGCCAAAAAATCTTTTAACGAAAGGTGCGGCGAATTTATGAATTATAAGTTTTCTGAAAAGGTCTCCCATTTGCAGGCTTCGGCGATCAGAGAGATCTTAAAATTTACAGTTGATCCGGAGGTCATTTCTTTTGCGGCAGGAAACCCTGCCCCCGAGGCGTTCCCCACAGAGCTTCTGACAAAGCTTTCCGCTGAGATCTTCAGCGAGAACCCTATCCTTGCCCTTCAGTATTCTATTTCCGAGGGTTATCCACAGCTGAGAGATCTGCTTAAAAAAGAACTGGCAAAAAAAGGTGAGTTTGTTGAGGGCAGAGATGATCTTATCATCACCAGCGGCGCACAGCAGGCAAATGAGCTTGCTGCAAAGGTGCTTTGCAACGAAAAGGATGTGCTTGTGGCGGAAGCTCCATCTTTTATCGGTTCTCTTAATGCCTTTAAGTCCTACAACGTTGACCTTAAAGGGGTGACCCTTTGTAAGGACGGCTTGGATATTGATGAGCTTGAGGATGTGCTTAAACAGGGTAATGTGAAACTCATCTATGTTATACCTAATTTCCAGAACCCTACCGGCAGGACTACCAGCCTTGAAAAGAGAAAGGCTATGTATGAACTGGCAAAGAAATACGGCGCTATTATCCTTGAGGACAACCCCTATGGAGATCTGCGTATAAGCGGGGAAAATGTCCCTTCTATAAAAAGCATGGACAAAGACGGCATCGTGATGTATTCAAGGACCTTCTCAAAGATCCTTGCCCCCGGAATAAGAGTGGGTTATATAAGCGCACCCAAGGAGATAATCAGCAAAATGGTAGTTTGCAAGCAGGTGTCCGACGTTCACTCAAATATCTGGGCGCAGCTGCTTGCATATAAATTCATGAACAATGTGGATATGAATGAGCATATCAAAGGGCTTCAGAGCATCTACCGGAAAAAGTGCGGCCTTATGATAAGCGAGATGAAAAAGAATTTCTCATCAAAGATCGCATTTGAAGAACCCCAGGGCGGTCTGTTCATCTGGTGCACGCTCCCCGACGGGTGCGATATGCCTGCGTTTTGCAAAAAAGCAGTAAGCGAGTATAAGGTAGCTGTTGTGCCCGGCAATGCATTTATGATCAGTGAATCGGATAAGACCTCCTCCTTCAGGCTTAACTTCTCCACTCCTACCGATGAACAGATAATCAAGGGCTGTGAGTATCTTGGCAAGCTTTCAAAGGATATGTTCGGGGAATAAGGAGGAGTAAAAGTGTTCTGGGATAATGTTTCAGGTGTGTATGACGTGTTTGAAGACGTGTATAACGGTGAGGTAAACAAACAGGTCGGCTTAAATGCTGCATCTTACCTTGATAAGGATGATGTGGTGCTTGAACTTGCCTGCGGCACCGGAATGATAACACGCTGTGCAGCTCCTGTGTGCAAAAAACTTGTGGCAACGGACTTTTCTGTGGGAATGCTTAAAAAGACACAGGACAATTGTTTTGGCTTTAAAAATATTGTTTACAGAAAAGCAGATATAACGGATATAAAGTGCAAAGACGAAAGCTTTGATAAGGTGATCGCAGGTAATGTGATCCACCTGCTTGATGATCCGGATAAAGCGGTGGAGGAAATGAACAGAGTCTGCAAAAAAGGCGGTCTCATCATCATTCCCACATACATCAACAAGGACGAGCATGGAAAACAGAACGTTTTTACACAGATCCTTGATAAGGCGGGTGCAGGCTTTAAACGGCAGTTCACCCTTGAGTCATACAGGCAGTATTTTGAACAGCTGGGTTATGAGGATACCGAGATAAATTATTTTGACGGAAGAGTTCCTTGTGCAGTGGCTGTTCTTAAAAGGAAATAAAAAGCTCGGTGAAGGGAGCCTTATATGAAAACAGCTCTGTTCAAAGATACCTTACGTGAGATAAAGATCTCTGTGGGAAGGTTTATCTCAATATTTGCTATTGTGGCTCTGGGCTGCGGTTTTTTTGCAGGCATTAAAGCCACCATGCCCGATATGGTGGACTCTGCAAACAGTTATTTTGAGGATAACAGGCTTATGGACTATAAGCTTGTGTCCACCTTCGGCGTGAGCTCAGACGAGATCGAGGAGATAAAAAAACTGGACACAGTTGAAGGTGCCTGCGGCGGATATTCCAAGGAGATATTTTATAACTATGAACAGCAGAACCATGTTCTGAAAGCTATTTCATACAGCCAGGCTGCCGAGGATAACCCAAACAGGATGAATCTTCCTGTGCTTGTGGAGGGGAGATTTCCGACTCAGCCGGGAGAGTGTCTTATCGAAAAAAAGATAAGCGCTCCCCAAAGCTTTAAAATAGGCAATACGCTTACATTTTCAGATACCGAGCCCGGCAAGGAGCTTACAGACTCTCTGGAACACAGTGAATATAAGATAGTTGGTATTTGCGCCTCACCTATGTATATCGGATATAAGCGTGATAATACCAAAGCAGGCAACGGAAGTATACTTTGTAACATCTATCTTCCTGAAAGTGAGTTTTTGTCCGGGTACTATACAGAGTGTTATGTGCGTTTTAAAAATGTCCACAGCATGGATCAGTTCAGCGATGAGTACAAAGATAAGATAAACGAGCTTAAAGACCCGTTGACAGATCTATTCACAAAAAGCGTCGATAAGCGCTATAAGACCCAGCGTGGACGTGCAGAGCGTGAGGTCGAGTTTGCAAAAAACCGTATTGAAAGTATGAAAGTTTTGCTTAGCTTTGATAAAGCAAAGCTTTTGGAATTTGCAAAGACCCTTCAGACCCAGCAGACACAGATAGAGGGCAGCGACTCTATCTTCAAGGAAGCCGACCTTGCAAGTGTAAAACAGCAGATAGAAATGGTAAACGGCCTTTTGCAGGAGCTTGAGGGAAAACAAAACGGTACCAGACACAATCTCACCCGGCAGCTTGAGCAGGCACAGCAGGCTGTGCAGCAGGGAGAACAGCAGCTTGAAAAACTGAAACAACCGGAGATCTACGGCTTTGACCGCTTTGAGGCAAGCTCCGATTATAGCTCTTTCTGCGGCGACGCCAACAAGATAGATTCTATTTCCAAGGTTTTCCCGGTGTTTTTTATACTTATCGCTTTTCTTGTGTGCCTTACCACAATGACAAGAATGGTCGATGAGCACCGAATAAGGATAGGTACGTATAAAGCCCTTGGATACAGCACTGCCGGCACAGCATCAAAGTATCTCGTTTACGGTGCTGTTGCAGCTATCGCAGGCAGCTGTATCGGCACAGCTGCAGGACTTCAGATATTTCCCAGGATCATTTACAGCTGTTATAAGATCCTTTATAATATGCCGTCAATAAATACACCCTTCAAGCCCTGGTACATGTTTATGTGCTGCTTTGTATCATTGCTG
>OCVV011315533.1_pt1 | contig 10656 bp, 4 predicted proteins | sample 1539721 | NCBI WGS metagenome assembly OCVV01 (sample SAMN02144230, study PRJEB22623) | gut metagenome | biome: sheep rumen | host: Ovis aries | place: New Zealand
TCGAGCAGATAGTTGCGTTTGGCAGTACAATAGTACAAGGTACGTCCGTCGGGAGACCAGCAGGGGAAGGTCTCCATATCGTCGGCAGTACGGAAGATGTGGCTCACCTCGTTCTTCGTGACGTCATAAAGCAGCAAGTCGCTTTTCTCGTCCATCACTTCAAGCTTCTCAGGATAATAGACATGGAAAGCCTGGCCTGTCTTGTTCGTCGAGAAAGCCACAAGGTTCTCGGTCGGATGCCAAGAGGGATAGACGCCACTCGTAATGATGGTGCTGTCCTTGAGCTGTACCTTGTGAGCCTTGCCGTCTTGCACGATGATGGTTCCGCCATGATTGGCACGGACATGGAAGAGCATACTCTCTGTGCTGCCCATACGATAGTTGTGGCAGTTGATGCAGTGATTCTCTCCATCATTATACTCGCGGTTATTCTCATAGATGGGCTTCTCGTCGAATGTGGTGAGGTTACGCTGGTAGATGCCAAGCTGACGGTAGAGTTCATAGCCAGGCTCGATGAGTCGATAACTGATGAAAGCATCAATGGGTTCTTCGGCCACACTGAACTTGTAAGGTTTGAAGTGCACCCAGCCATCAGGTCGCTTGCCATAGATGTCAACAGAGATTTCGCCACCTTTGCTGGTTGTCAGCAAGTTCCTCCATTCGGTTGAATCCATCCTAATGACGCCGTCTTCCGCGGCTGCTGCGAGGAGTTGCTGGCTCTCGCCTTTAAGTTGGGCGACATAGGCTGTGGCGACGGAATCGCGACAGATGAAGTTGAGCGGCGCGATGTTTGGCGGCACCACTACATCCTTATAGTCAGGATAGATTTCTGCCTCCGTGTTGCTCTCCGCGAACTGGCTTGGCAATTCAGCCTTTGGCTGGCAACCAACGATAGTAATGAACAATATACAATATACAATATATAATATGTGGCGTCTCATAACTGTAATTTGAACTTAGTTGACTCCTGAATTGCTTGATGAAAGACTGGTATATCCTTTCCTTGTTGCCTTGAGGTTGCCAAAGAAATAGTAATAAGGATAGTATCCCTTGTACTTGGGAAAGAGTTCGTAGGCATGGCCCGGGCGGTCCTTCATGTAGGGTTGTGTGGCATGCAGGAAGGATTGCAGTTGCGGCTGGCGGAAGTTGAGACCTGAGAAATGCTGGGATATGCCAGGGTTCTTGTTCTCGGCCAACATGATGCCGTCCATGATGATGCTTGGCGGAGTTGAGCCTGCGAGCGGTTCAAGGCGCTCGACAAACTGCGGCATCAACTTCGTATAAAGACAAACGCTCAGGCTATTGATGAGTGCCTGCTGGCTTCGTCCCTCCACGAGCACCAGATTGTAGCCCATGAAGAGCGGCTGCTGGAACTGACTCTCGAAGCAATCGTGAATGGGTTCCGTCAGCCTGATTAACGCCATCTCCTTGTCTGAGTTGACCAAGTCTATGTGACGAACCATCGCTCCATACTTCTTGCAGAATGCTCCCTCGAAGGGAACACGACGCAACACCGTCAGGTATTTCTCGGCCAACTCCCACTCCTCACGCATCAAGGCACACTTGATTGAGAGTTTCAACAGGCGAATGGTGGGCCCCGTCATGACCATCTGCTCCATGCAAGCATGCTGCGACGGCTCGATGAAGCCGCCATAATAGTTGCCTTCAGGCACATAAAGGCAGCTTGCATTGTTATGCTGCCAATCCATTCCATGAAGGTGGAGCGAGTCATAGTCCAAGCGAATGTCATAGAGACGCTCGCCTATCTGACCCGTCTGCACGAGGGCAATAGCATAGGAGCAAGCCATCGGACGATTGCTCATCATGGCATTGGCACGCGCAAGCTTCTGTATGCCTGCCCAGTCCTGTCTGTACTCCATGTCGAGCAAGCGGCAGATAACGCGAACATAAGGACGCTGCAGCATGTCGAAGCCAATGATGGCAGCCATCGCCACAGCAATGACGACCAGTTGCAAGCCGTTCTGTCGAGGCGTTTCATCCTTCGGAATGCCTATGAAAGCAGGGGCAGGTTTGCGACTGAAGCTGCGGATGATGAGAGCCCAGAGGCAAAGGACATCCAACGCGACGAAGGGAATGCCGAAGATGAGACCCGTACGAGCCTCGAAGAAGATGTCTAATCCATGCCAAGTCACGATGGCCATATAGAGCAATGCCGGCACATACTGGACGGCTCGCCACGATGCCTTGAGCCTCATGCAATAGCCCGTCAGCCAACTGCCTACGGTAAGCATCATGGCCAGAAGCAGTCCGCCGAGCCAAGGATATTTGTAGAGCTGCAACATCGCTCTGCCAAGATAGCGGACTCCACCATAGGGACATGACAGGACGAAGTCCATCATGCGAAGGTCTGCTACCCAGAAACTATATTCGCGACTGATGTAGAAGACGCTACCATAATACCACGCTGCCCAAATCCAAGTGAGAACAAAGAAGATGGGCAACACGGGCAGCAAACTCTTCCTCTGTTTAGAGGGTGCGGCTGCTTGCGTCTGTGGTGCGGCCTTTCGTGACGGCTGAGATGATTTCTTGCTCATGTATTATTAATAACCTTAGGTTCGTTGGCGATCTTAACGTGCCTAGTTGATAATTTCGACGTGCCGTGATTGCAAATTAGACGTGCCGTGATTGCAAATTAGACGTGCCGTGATTGCAAATTAGATGTGCCGAGTTTTGTGCCTTATCTTTACTTCACCATTACTTTCCTGCCACCAACGATGTAAAGGCCCTTTGCGGGTTTGCTTACACGCTGGCCTGCGATATTGTAAACGGGCAGTCCGTTATCCGTTGACTTCGTCGAGCTAAAGCTTGTCCGTTGTCTGTTGTCTATTTCCTTTATGCCATCTGCTTCGTCCCAAACATAGGTGAAGGGCGATATGCCTTCAGCAAAGACGAAGTTGTTTCCGTCGAAGACATAACCGTTCTCAGCCTCGGCGAAGGTGCCAGCGTGGATGGTTCTGTCATTCTCCGTGATGCTGACATTGCCTTGGAAGAGGACGGGCTGGCCTGCAGCATAGGTTTCAGGAGTATCATCTACGGTGCCATCTGCATTGACGACACCAAGTCCTGCCCACGTGTCGAAGGGCAACAGAAGAGCCTGCGAGCCTTCTCCGCTCTTGCTGAACGTAAGGCTTTGAGCCGTAAAGTCCCCAGGAATAAAGAACGGCTTGTCGCCATCGATGATGAGAGACTGGGCAACGCTATCCGGACCTACCACATTGACGTTTGCCAGAAGCTCTTCCGTGGGTTGTCGCTTTGCCGTCTGACCTGGCTTGACGTAAGCAATGGAGTTGGCTGGCAATGGACTCATATCGCTCTTGGCCGACGTTCCTGTACCATAATAGTAGAGCGTATGTGGCGTAGGATTGCCTTCATAATATGCCGTCATTTCTCCGCGATAGAGAGATGGGCCGTAGGGAACGAGCACTTCGTAGCCGTTGGCTTCGCAAGCCACAATCTTGAAGCCACCTTGCAACTTCGGTTGAACGTAAGATGGAATGGTGAACTTCTTCTTGTTCGAGAGGTAAACGAGGTTGCCTTCGTTGTCATAAATCTTGAAGCCAATGGCGCCAGAACCATAGATGGTATAGGTTGTTGCACCGCTGCTGGTGGTTGTGCCGTAGTAGTATCCATTCGTCTGATACTCATCAACGAAGTCACTCCACTGACCCACGTCAGCATAGCCGATGGACACCTCGTTGTCGTAGTCCACCCTGTACTCGCCGCGAGGCTTTCCTTCGAAGGGACCGTTGGCAATGGAAGCCGAGGGTTTGATGCGGTCGTCGATGAAGCAGATGCTCGGAGCCTTCGGATAGCGGCGCATATAGGCCTTTGCCTCCTCGATGTCCTGCTCGGTGGTCGTCACCCAGTAGTCGGCATAGTCGCCCACATAGAACTTATTGTAGGGCACGAACATGCCGTTCACTTCGAAGAACTCGCTGAGGTCGAGCTGTGCAGCGTCGCACATCTTTTTGGCCATGTGCAGGTAGTCCTGTTTGCCATAGCTGATGTATCCGCCCACGGTCTCGCCGTCGCCGTTGACAAGCGAAGCGTCGTAGGTGCTCGAGCGCTTGCGGATGGGATCCTGTCGCAAGAGCTTGAAGAGCGTCGGATAGAAGTCCGGCTTATGTCCCTGCGCATGGAAGTAGAGATAGAGCTGGTAGTAGAAGCGCGTCTGCTCCCAGATGGTCATGCCGAACCACCCAGTGCCACGGGCGAAGTCTTCAAGAGTCTTTGTCACAGTCGTGCCTCGTGTGGTGGAAACGCCGTGGAGGAAGACATTGACGTTGGAGAATAGGTTGTTGCTCACCTCCGTGGCTCCCACAATATTGAAGCAAGCCTGATGATTGTGCCCTATCTCATGCGACGGGCCCCAGATGGCGCCGCCGCTCGACGTGAGCGTATTGTAGTTCATCACCGTGGAAATAGTGCCGTCGCTGTAGTAAGTACCGTATGTCGAGGCATACATATAGCCGTGATTGACGGAGAATGCATTCCACACATTGCGGAAGCGACCCTTCAAATCCTCCTTGAAGCCCATCAGATCCTCCTCACATTCCACGAAATTGTTCCATATTCGCATCAGTCCTTCCATCTCCCCTTTCGTTCCCGTAGCGTTCACCACCAGGTTCTTGAGCATGGCAAAGACGATGCGGTCGCACTTGAGGTTGAGGATATCGCTCTTGTCGAGCAGCTTCTCGCAAAGGAGTGTCCAGTCGTCGTTCGTCATGCCTCGGGTGTAGTCGAAGTAGCCTTGCAGCTGTCCGCCTTCGATGTGAATCTTTGCAGCGGGGTAGTCGGCAAGATACTTCTCGGGGTCTCCCAGTTGATAGAAGATGTAGAGTGTGCTTGCAGCGCTCATGAGTACGACGTTGAGGCCGCGGTGCAGGCTTGTGACGGTGCCGGTCTGATGGTCGCCGGGGCTGTTGCTGTCCACCACAACCTCGGCCTGCAGCAGACAGTCGGGACTGGGATCTTCATCTACATATATATAGATAATGTCTCCAGCCTTGCCCACGATACCTGTCGGGCCTGAGAGTTTGCCGTAACTGTAGCTCATGCCTGTGTATTCATTCCACGACATCTTCTGATAGTGGCTATAGACGTTGAAGTCGTCGCGAACGCGGAAGAACTTCTCGAAGCCTTCGCGAGTGTAGCCTGTGGAGCTTGTATAGCTCTGCCAGGTGTTGTTCTTCACCTTGAGCACCATCTGCTTCATGTCGTCGTTGAGGGTGGCGAAGTCTTCATTGGCAGCAAGTTCTTCGTCCGTCAGCGCTTGAATCTCGTCTTTGAGAATGGTGCAGGCGTTGTCCTGGAAGAGGTTTCCAAGCGCAGTCTTGTAGGTGTTGAGACGCGCCATGAGGTCTGTGTAGGCAGTGAGCTGTGAGCGTCCGTTCTCGATGAACTCGTCGGTCAGCTCCACTTCCTCGAATCCCCATACACTTGCATCGGCGTTGGTGTTCCATCCCACGACGTTGTTGTTGCTGCTGCGGTGGAGTCCGACGCTACCGCTGTCGACGATGTAGTATGTGAGCATTGTGGCATCGCCAGTTCTCTGTATGGCGAAGGTTGCATTCTTGGAGGTTGTGGTGCGATACTGTGTGCTGAGTGTGCCGTTTTGCTGGGCGATGTAGCGTTGAGTGCAGAGGTTCTGGAGGTTCCACCTGCCGCCTGATGCCGGCACGAGCGTCCAGTATTGCGAAAGCTTGTCGGCGTCCTTGGCCTCACAGTTGAGGACATTGGCCGAAATGTTCTCGTTGATGTAGTTGGAGGCGTTGATGTTCTTGATGCGATAGTACTTCCCAGCTTGAGGCTCGAAGAGGCCGCTCTGAGCAAGCAGGTTGTCCTCCACCTCCTGCATGGTGTAGTTCTCCACGAGGGCGATACTCCAGTCGCAGCCTTGGTCGCCCTGGCAGTTCCATTTGAAGAGCGTGGTGCCATTGTTGCCCAGGTTCAGACTGACATTGCCAGAGAAGTCTTCCTTCTCGGAGAGATTGATGTAGGCGTCGTCCGTGCCGTTATTTGGACTGAACTGGACGTAGATGGTATTCGACGCAGTAGAAGGCGTACGGAAGTTGTCGTCGTCGTTCAGGAAGCGACCTGTTGCAGCATTGCGAAGGGTATAGCCGCTGCCTGCTTTATTGAGGAGCCAGACCTGAGCGAAGGTGTTGTCGTTCTTGCCAGCGCCCTCAGTATTTGTTCCGTTGTCCGAGAGGCGGATGTTCTGATTGCGACGGCTGGTGATACGCACGATGTTCTTACTGCTCAGCACGTAGTTGACGTAAGCCTTGCCGGTGAGATTGCTCAGATCGCTGAACGTTACCGTGCGGAACACCCAGTCGCGGTCGCCGCCTGAATTGCCTTTCGACGACGCGCCCAGCAGGTTGCCATTCGTGCACTGCAGATAATAGAGGTTGTTGCTGCGCAGAGACCAATGCCCGGGTGTAGATGTAGAGAACTGGGCGATGGTATAAATATACTTACCCACAGCAGTGGGGTCTGTGCCGTTGTTCTTCGACGTCGTCACGTTGCAATAGTAGTTGCCCAAGCCAGACTTCAGATAGTACTTCCCCGTCGTACCTGTCTCCTCGAGCTGCACCAGATAGCCCGCATTCGACAGCGCGTCGCCATTGTTGGGCGAGGTGGTCGAGACACCCAGCGTGTTGCTGGCCCCCTCCAGCGTGAAAGAAGAGGAATAGGGATTGTAGAGGACATACCACTGCCCCGCTTCGAGCGTCGTGGCATTGCCGCCCACATTGATGATTTTACCTGCAAATTCGCTCGTCTGTGCCCAACCGGAAACGGCGCCAAACACAGCGAGAAGTGATGCTAAAACAAGTTTGATAGAGTTCTTCATAATTTATTAGATTTAGTTTTGTGCGAACATATTTGGGTACAAAGATAATAAAAAATGTTCACGCACGCGAGGAAAAGCGACTTTTTTTTGCATTTCGTGCCACAAAAGGGTACAATTCACGCTCCTGCACGACAAATCGGACAGGCTGCTAACCCATAATAAGCGATATGAGATAAGCCAGGTAACAGCTGACAAGCACGATGCCTTCCCGCTTGTCGAGCTTGCGCCCCGTCTTTGCCAAGACCCACACGAGCACCACGCTGCCCACAAACACAGCCCAGTCAACGAGCGTAATTTGCGTGACAGCCATAGGAACAAAACTGCTGCAGAAGCCTACCACAAAAGCAATGTTGAAGATATTGCTGCCCACCACATTGCCAAGCGCCAGACCGAAGCTGCCCTTGCGAGCCGCAATCACACTGGTGGCCAACTCCGGCAGACTCGTTCCGCCAGCCAGAATAGTCATACCTATCACACTCTCGCTAATGCCAATCTCGCGAGCCAGAGAAGCCGCATTGTCCACCAGGACACGTCCGCCAATGACAAGAGCCGCCATACCCACCACGATGAGCCCAAGCGACTTAAGCAGTGACATATCCTTGCTCGCCGTTTCTCCATCTGAAGGGGACTGAGCGGCCTGAGCATTCTTCTTCGCCTTCATGGCCACATGATAGTTGTAGTAGATATAGACACAGAAGAACGCAGCGAGCAAGAAGCCCTCCCAGCGTGTTATTTCCCCCTCGCTGTAAGCGAAATTGAAGAGCAGGAACGAAGCCAGGAAGCAGATGGGGAAATGGCGATGCAAGAGCGAGCCCTCCACCTTGATGTTCCTCATCAGGGCAGAAGCACCCGTTATGACGAGGATATTGAAGATATTGCTGCCCATCACGTTGCCCACGCTCATGTCACCGCTGCCGCGCAGAATGCTCATGAAGCTCACGATGAACTCAGGCAGACTCGTACCAAGCGACACGACAGTCAAACCGATGACAAGCTCGCTCACATTGAGCCGCCTTGCCAGCCCGCAAGCCCCATCAGTAAAGCGGTCTGCGCCCCACAGAACAACTGCGAAGCAAACAATGATAAGTACTATCTCAAGCCACATACCTTCCATAATCGCCTGCAAAGGTACGACATTATATTGAAAAATGAAAAAATGAAAATATTAAAAAAAATGAAAGAATGAAAAAATGAAAGAATGAAGGAATGAAGAAATGAAAAATGCGCGGAGTCCGATTTATTTAACGTGAGTTCTTCGGCAAGCCTCAGACGCAGGCGGAAGCTTTAGCTCGACGAAGTCAACGATGAAAAACCACGAATTGCACAAATTGCACAAATTTATCTTGACTACTGATTGTCTGCATAGAACAGAATCCATGTAATCCGTTGTTATATTATTCGTGCATTTCGTGCAATTCGTGGTTATCTCCTATTTCTTAATTATCTTTTTGCCGCCTACGATGTAGATGCCCCGTGGCAATTTACCATTTGACCATTGGCCATTTACTATTTTCTGTCCGGCGAGATTATAGATGGCACCATCTTCCATCTGACTTCTTCCGTCTTCCGTCAGGCTTATTCCTGTCATCGTGTCTGCGGTGAAGTAGCCCGGGTTATATGTGCCGCCGTCGGGACGGGCATAGCGTGCGTCGAGAACATCACCGTCCCATGCCGTTCCCTTGTCGCCTACCAGCTTCTTGCAGCCGGAGAACATAATGTAGGAATCCGCCTGGCTGGTGCTCCAGTCTTTATCACAACAGATAGTAGTCAGTTCCCAGCAACTGCCGAACATCATACGCATATCCGTTACATTGCTGATGTCGAACGAGCTGACATCGACAATTTGTAGTCCTGTGCAGCTCAAGAACATACCGTTCATGTTCGTCACGTTAGAGGTGTTGAATGAACTGAGGTCAAGCTCGGTCAGCAACTCGCACCCTGAGAACATACTGTTCATATCCGTTACGATTGCTGTATTAAGGTTCTCCAGACCTTCGATGCTCGTCATATTCTTCAGGAATTGGAGGTCGAAGGTTTCTGAGTTGAAGCCACCACAGAACATGCTTCTCATCGAGGTGAGGTTTGCGTTCTTCATCGACGGATCGATAACGGCCTTGAGCACCTTCTTGTAGTAGCCTGTGAAGCGCACAGCGTCATGGTCTTCGGGGGTGTAGAGTTCGGTTATGCCCGTTCGGGAAGCCTTCTTGTCGTCGTAGTAATAGGTCAGCGTACCGGTTGCTTCGTCAAATTCTGTATAGGATATGAGGGAGAACTCGGCAATCTGAGCTAGCAGTTCGGGAATGTCACTATCCTCATAGATGTGGTCATCGGCATCGTCGCGGGTATCGGTGATGAATGCTTGTGCCTCTGCCTTCACATTCCCGTTGATGTTACCGCTGTTGATAAGGTCGTTAAGGGCCTCCAAAGCCTTTCTTAGCTCGTCGAACTTCGCCATACTTGCCTTGGCATTCTCTACAGCAGTAACGATGTCCTTCAGCGCTGCAAGGGCAGCGTCTGTGTTGGCGGGATTCTCAGCATTAGCAATAGCTTGCTGCAGAGCTGCATAGACACTCTTGCCCATCCAGCCATCCAGAGACTTTGCTTCATAAATTATGGGATCCAATACCGCTTTGATGGCAGGCAGGTCGTTACGCATGTAGGTGAGTTTAAAGTTGTCGAAGACGACCCAGCTGTCATCAAGTTGATTCGAACTTCCTTTTACACCGACGCGGAGAATATCGCCTACATTCGAAATCAGGCCTAATGCCTTTTGTGTAAACATCTTCTCTTCAGGATTGACCTCTGAATCGGCAGCGAAGCAGTCGGCAGCAGTAGCCATGTTGTTAGGAGCATAGTAACCGTCGAAGGAATCATAACCATCATTGTCGGTGAAGATGCTGTTGTCGGTGATTGCCTCTGCGAAGACATTCATGATTGGGGCCTGGAAGTCATTCAGGTAGACAAAGCAGGGTGATGACTTTACATATTGGCTCTCCTGTTCATTCCATGCGTCCCATGCAGGGGTACCACGTCCATAACGGTAGAAACCCTGTACGGAAATAGAGTATACGCCGACAGGAGCGTCGTTCACTTCCTGATAGATGTCGAAGTTAGAGTTGTTCCAAGCCTCATAGCAGTTGCTACCCCATGCGACTTTACCACCGCTGGCGGCCACGCGCGTCCAACCATTTGCATTTCCTGTGAAATCAGGATTGGTGAGCAGGTAGGTAACGTCTTGACCGGGCTGCAGTACAGTTGCGACTGCTTCCTTGGTTTCTTTCATCCAAGTGTCAATCTTCCCGATTTCAGCCAGAAGTTCCTCGTTGGTAAGAGATTTCTCGTCCTCAATGTCATAGGTCGTGACTGTTGTTTGTGCACATACATTTAATGTCAATCCTAAGAGACACAAAAGGGTAAACAGTTTCTTCATAGTATGTATTTGTTTAGTGATTAATTGTCGTTTGTTTTACATGTTTCTGCGGACAAAGATACGGAAATAAATTGAAAATTGAAAATTGAAACAACGAATTTATTATTTAACGACCACGAATTACACGAATTAACACGAACCAAAGGTCGACGGCCGTAGGGGAAGTCAATATTCTTTAACCGTTAACCATTAACCGTTATCTCGAACACGGATGACACAGATGACACTCTAAGGAGTCAAGGAGTAGAGGAGTTTTTTCAGAAGAGACTCCTTTACTCCTAAACTCCTTAGACAGAAACAAAACCTGCCGCACGAAACTGTCTCTAAGGAGTCAAGGAGTTGAGGAGTTTTT
>OCVV012824297.1_pt1 | contig 10654 bp, 8 predicted proteins | sample 1539721 | NCBI WGS metagenome assembly OCVV01 (sample SAMN02144230, study PRJEB22623) | gut metagenome | biome: sheep rumen | host: Ovis aries | place: New Zealand
GACGCTTTCAGGAGAAATCCTGGGAGTGTCCTCCTTTTTTTGTCTGCATGCATGGGGGGGTAACTTTTTTCTTTGCCTGCAGCATCTTTGGCTGTCACGGCATGATGGTGGTTTTGGGGATTTTGTTGCGGCGGTGCCGCAACAGACATGATGGTTTGAGCGATAATGAGTGGCTTGGCGGATTTTCCTGGTATATTTGTTGGGATGTTTGGTTGGTTGATGGCTGTTTTTTTAACAGAATTTCTGTCACAAAAAACATTGTTTTTCCGTTATTGTAATGAAGTAACTCAAAAAATGGAAGAAGTACTTTCATGTGACTGAATAATTCATGGCGACAGATACATTTAAGAATAAGGTTCAAGACATGCGGCCGATGCTGATGGTTACTGCCCGTAAGATTGTGGGCGAGGAGATGGAGGCTGAGGATGTGGTGCAGGATGCGTTGCTGAGATTGTGGCAGTTGCGTGATACCTCTATTGGTAACCTCGAAGGTTTTGGGAGAGTGGTGGTGCGCCATTTAGCCTATGACGCAGTGCGCCGACGGCAAGTGCATGTCTCCATTGATGAGGTAGATGCGCTTGATACATTGCCTTTGGAAGGGCTGAACGATGTGGAGGAGCGGATGATGGCATTAGTCAGGCAATTGCCCACCATGCAGCAAACGGTTTTGCGACTTCGTCATGTGGAAGAGATGGAGATGAGGGAAATAGCCGAACTTGTTGGAGCCACAGAAGAGGCCGTGAGGCAGTCGTTGAGCAGAGGAAGAAGGAAGTTATTAAGCGAATTTTTGCAGAAAGGACTCAAGAGATGAAAACAATGGATATACAGGACATACAGATGTTGGTGGCACGTTTCCTCGATGGGGAGACGACGCTGGAGGAGGAGCGGAAACTTTATGCTTTCTTCCTGCACGGCGACGTGCCAGCAGAACTGTTGAAATATCAGGAGATGTTCAGGGCATACGCTTCCATTGCTCCGAAGAAGGTTGTGAAACGGCGGATGCGCCCCGTGTGGTTGCGTGTGGCAGGCATTGCAGCGGCGTGTCTTGTGGCGTTCTTGGTGATAGATTACACCTTGTTTGTAAAAGATGAACCCAAGCCCCACGAAGATGCTCGGATAGTGAAGCATGCAGAGCCGAGTCGAGGAGAAAAGCAGAAAGATGAGAAGACGGTCATAGACAATCCGTCCGTTCCTTCTGAGGTCTTGGCGAAAAAGGAGGAAGCGTCATTGCCTAAGCCTGTTGCAGAGAAATCGCTCCCGAAGTTGCAGGTCTGTCAGACGGATGCGGAAGGCACCAAGGAAGTGCAGAGCGTTTCTGTGGAGAGGTCTCGGACGAGAGTGCCAGCAGACGCAGCCCCTTCTGCCACTGCTGTCTATGCCTCAGCCGAAACGAAAACGGACTCCTCCTATCAGGCTCCTGCACGTGTGAATGAGTTTGTAGCCAAACTTGCTGCTTTTCACCACGTAGAGGAAGAAATCTTAGCAGGCTGTCAGAATGACTCGACCATGCGGAGTGCAGCCTACGTCTTTCCCGACAATGACAAGGTGAGGCTCTTCGACCGTCTGCTGCAAGTGGCCTGTTGGTACAGTTACGACAGTCCTGGCTATCAGTTCACCATCTCCCAACAGCAACTGCTCTTCACCCTTGAGGACCCTCGGCTGCAACGGCGATACCTTTGGCTGGCCGAGCGAGTGGGGGACAACAGAATCATCCTCTATGCCACCCAATCGCCAACAGACGTAACCGTCTCGTCAGAATGTTATCAAGATTTTCGCGAAAAGATTATTCATACAAATCAAACCTCAAACTTATGAAACACTACAAAATGATTTTTACAGCCCTCATGGCGGCCACAACCGTCGCCATGCAGGCGCAGACAGAAAAGATAACCGTGCTTAACATGCTCAACGAAGGCCGCATCGCTTGGTTTGCTTGCGAGGAACCTGTCACTGATACGGCAACGGGGCTGAGCACCGTGAAATGGCAGAACACCGAGAACCGCCATGTGAAGGAACGCGATGGTCAATGGGCCAAGAGCGTCATCATGACAAGCCGCACATCTACTGGCAATTATGAACGCGATGCTGCTTCTCCATACGTCAAGGCGACGTCGCCGCTTGTCCCCTGCGGATGGGAACTCACCGAAGAGCAGGGCGAGACGGTGCTCCACTGCTACCTGAAGATGCCCGCCGATGTCGTCACCAACTTCTGGCTCGCTTCCGACGAGACGGCCCTTGTCGATAGTGAGACGGGTGTGCAGTACCGTGCCCGCCGCTCCGAACCCGACTGCTGGAATCAGTATTTCCGCTTTCGTGCCATGAAAGACAGCATTGTCGATTTCCGCATCTACTTCCCCCCGCTGCCTCCAGAGACCGAATCCATCTACATCTATGGCGTGCCCAACTGGGGACTGAATGGCTACAGCACCTTCAACATCAAAAGGCATGGTGCCTATCATGCCACGATGATGCCCTACGATGCACCGCCACAGTTCCACAAGCCCAAACTCGTTCGCGAGGCTCGTAACTACAACAAGAACAACAGTGGCTCGTGGGCCGAATACACCGATGTCCACCTCATCAAGCCGCTGAAGCACAATGCTATGGCCCTTTGGCGCACACCCGAAGCCACCTACCTCGCCGTGGCCCGCGAGCAGAACTGGACGCGCGAATACTTCGGCGAGGGCCCCGACGACATGCTCATCGACAACAACGGTCGGCGATATAAGTTGAAAGAGGTACAAGACTATCCCAACGGCAACCTGTTCTGGGTGAGCGGCAGCACTGGCGACTGGATAGCCTTCGTGAAGGTCTATGAGCCGCTGGACCCCAATGTGCGCACCATCAACTACATCGTGCCCGAAGGTGAACCCTTCCAGGCATGGGGTGCCAACTGGAGCGGCACGGTAGAGAGCAACCTCGATGTGGGAGAGTTGCGCAAAAACCAAAAACTCTTTGAATACCATCCCCGTGTGGTGGTGGAGTAGGGACTCTATGCTCTGAAAAAAACACATCCCTTTCCTCAGAAGACAATTCAAGACGATGAAGATTAGTTAGTAATTCAAATATCGAAAGATTAGTAAAAATCCTAAATGTACCCCCCGCCCTGTCAGTGATGATGGAGCGGGGGGATTGCGTATCAACCACTTTGTCTGCGAAGGAGTGTCCGTGATTGTCTTTTTTTCGCACGGACGATTGTCCGAACGCCGTGCGGACAAGTGTCCGAGTGCCGCACGGACAGTTGTCCGAATGGGCTTCGGACAACTGTCCGCCTTCCTGTGGCGGAGTTTTTCTTTATAGTTTATGGAATAAAAAGAAACAGATTTTTCACGTTTGCCGTTTCGGGGAGAAAAGAAACGGGTGACGTGAAAAATCTGTGAAATGAGGTTGATGGATTATTGATGGTGGAATTTTGTTCTGTTGAACTTGTTAGATTCCAGTCTTCATCGTTGTAAGATTAGATACCCAATTTTTTCGCGATGGTTTTTGGAATGGCATTCTTATGGATGAGGATGTTCATTGTTTTGTAGGCTACAAAGGCTTTGGAGGCGTACCATACGCCGTTGTATTTGTAGTCGGTGCCCCATGAGTTCTTCACCATGAAGTATTCTTTGCCGTTCTGGTCGGTGGCGATGCCATAGATGAGCATGCCGTGGTCATCAGTCGTTTCCCAATTGTCGTAGGCTTCTTGGCGCATGGCTTGGGTTACTTCGATTTCGGGCAGTGGACGGGCAGTGTAGGCCGCACGGCTTGGAGTGGCAGACTTGCCGAACCAGTGTTCGTAGTCGCTGCCGCTGGTTTCCTTCAGTTTTTTGAGGTCGGGGCATACGGCAATGCCATCACGCGAGAAGCCGTTCTCTGATACGTCGGCTCCCCATGCGAAGGTGTAGCCATTTTTCACAGCCGATTCCATCACCTGCATGAACTCGTCGAGCGGCAGATTGTAGGAGAGTCCCCAACGCCAGTTGTCCTGCACCTCGATGATGAACTGCTCATAGAAGGGGTGGTGTGTGAAGGAAGTGAGGCTCACATAATCATCCATGTTGAGTCCAGTGGATGCCATGTAGGATTGAGGGGTGTAGGTCTTTCCGTTATGGGTAAACTGAGTGGGCACCTCACCAAGATAGGCATCGAGGGTGGCATTGATGGGTTTGAACCAAACAGGGGAGAGTTTCTTCTGTTCGCCTTTGGCAACGGCTGCAACCATCGGTTCGAGAATGGAGAAGAACTCACCGAAGTTGGGCAGAGAGTCGCCATAGAGTGTGCCGGGTTCAGGCATGGCGGTCTGCGGAATCATGCCGTAGTGCTTCATGCAATAGACACAATCGTAGAAGGAACCGCCTTGGCTGAAACTGACATCGCCGTGCATGCGTACAGCAGCCTTGGCGCGGTCTTCGTAGGTTTTGTGGGCAAGATACATTTCGGAAAAGTCCCATTCACCTTTGCCCATTCGGAGCAGTTCAGCCTCGAAGAAGCCGAGAGAAGAAAAGGCCCAGCATGTGCCTGAACGGTTTTGGTTTTTAGTTGATGTGATGGGGTTCTCTTTCACAACGGTGAACTGGAAACCCTCGTCCTTCTTTGCGTCTTGGGCAAAGAGAGAGGAGCCGACAGCGAGTAGTGCGGCGAAAATGAGTGTTTTTTTCATATATGATAATAAATAATGTATAGTGGTTTTTAATGTTGGATATGTTGGGTCGTGAGGGAAAACCTCACGACGCAGGGGTACGCAGGGGAGATGAATGAAGTGCCAAGTGGGAGGTGATAGGGGGTTAGTCTTTGGCGATAAATTCTTCAACCTCGTCAATGTGGTAGGGGATGACCTTGTCGCCCACGATTTGGCAGCCAGTGTCTGTGATGAGGATGTCGTCCTCCAGACGTACACCGCCAAAATTGCGGTAAGGTTCCACAGCGTCGTAGTTGATGAAGTCTTTGTGCATGCCTTGGCTTTTCCAGAGGTCGATGAGATGTGGAATGAAGTAGATGCCAGGTTCGTCGGTCATGACAAAGCCAGGTTGCAGACGGCGACCACAGCGTAAGCAGTTGAGTCCGAACTGGGTAGATGGTTGCACCTCATCGTCGAATCCGACGTAGTTCTGCCCGAGTCCTTCCATGTCGTGAACGTCAAGCCCTATCATGTGGCCAAGTCCGTGAGGCATGAACATGGCATGAGCACCCACGCGCACTGCATCGTCGGTGTTGCCTTTCATCAGTCCGATGGCTTTCAGGTGTTCTGTGATGATGCGGCAGGCTCCCAAGTGCATGTCGAGCCATTTCACTCCCGGCTTGGCATTCTCAATCACCCAGTCGTGTGCAGCCTCCACGGCTGAATAGATGTCGCGCTGCTGCTGGGTGAACTTGCCAGAGATTGGGGTGACGCGTGTGTTGTCAGAGCAATAATTCTCCTTGCTTTCAGCACCTGCATCGCAGAGCATGAGCCGTCCGGCCTCCATCGGTGTGTGGCTTGGAAATCCGTGCTGAATCTCACCGTGCATGGAGAGGATGGACTGGAAAGAGTAGCGGTCGCCCAGACTCATGGCAATGCCTTCAATCACACCGGCGATATATTTCTCGGTCACGCCTGGAGCACAGAGCCGTTGAGCAGTGGTGTGCATCTTGTATCCAATCTCTGCAGCAGCCTTCAGTTCCACAATCTCTTCAGGTTTCTTCACGGCGCGCATGTCAACGATGGCCTTGATGAGTTTGACCGAAGCCTTTTCCTTCGTCTGCAAGGGATGGATGCCGATGAGGTCGGCCAGTTGAATCATCAGGTCGTGGCGGCATTGCGGCACAAAGTGGATGGTTTGCCCTTTGCTTTTGGCCGCATCAATCACGGCTTTCAACTGAGCCATCGGAGCCGTGTTGGCCACACCGACTTCGGCTGCAAGGTCGCTGACAGAGGGTACGTAGCCGAACCAGATGATGTCATCGATGTCTATATCATTGCCGAAGATGTACTCTTGGTCATTGTCAACGTCAATCACGCCCACCAGACCTTCACGCTTCTGCCCGAAGTAGTAGAGGAAGCAACTGTCTTGGCGGAAACGGTAAGGATTTCCAGCATAGTTGTTGGGAGCATCATTGTTGCCGAAGAGGAGAATCAGTCCATCGCCAACTCGCTTTTTCAGTTCAGCGCGACGCTGAACATAAATTTCTTTTGCAAACATGATAGTTATGTCTTTTGTTGTTTTTCAGAATGTGATACAAAGGTAAAACAAAAAGGCAGAAAAAACAAACATTCATTTGTTTTTTCTGCCTTTTTGAGAGAAGTGCAGTCGGAGAGTCCCTTTTATGCCATGAGCAGAGAACTATTCCAGACCGAACTCGTGGCGTTTGGAAGAGTATTTACTTTTGAGGCTTTGTGCCAGACGCTTGACTTCTGAGATTTGCGGACTGTTGTGTTCCACGCAGAGGTAGATGTCGTCCAGTCCTCTCAACATGCCCAGCCGGCTGCTTTGGAATCGGTCCAGTTCCTCTTTCGTCTTCACTTGGTCAATCCGTCGGATGAGGTTGTTGAGGTTGGCAATGACTCCGCTGGCAGGTATCTCATAGTTTTTGCATGCTTGGGCATAGGCCACCTCGGCCTCTTTCTTGTAGTTGAGGACAGCGGTTTTGTCCTTGTCGCTGAGCGTGTTCATCTGGCCGTTGAGTGCCGTGAGTGCGGCAGCATACTCCTTCTTTGCTGAGATGAGTCCGTCGGGCGATTTCACCTCTTCCAGTTTTTCGACAAGGCGGCTGAATTCGAGACAAATGGCAGCACTCTCGGTGTCGATGTGCTCTTTCTCGGCAATGCTGTCGTAGGCTATCGTCTCAGCAGTAGGCATGTTTTCCTCCATTCGTTCATACTCGTCATTGATGGCATCTCCTTTAGCCTTTTCGGGCGAAGTGGAATTGCAGGACGCGAAGATGAAAAGAGGGAAGATGAGGGTGGGGATGAATTTGTTCATTTTTCTGGAGTGTGGTGGGAAAAAGAGGGGACACATCCGCATGGACATGTCCCCTGAATCATTAAGAGTAGGTTGATTTATTCTGCAGATTCGTTCATCTTCTCCTTGAGGGCGGCAAGTGCGTCGATGTCGCCGAGAGAAGTAGATGCTGCCACGTTCTTGATGACAGGAGTCTGCTCCTTCTGTGGGCGGTTAGCCTTCTTGGCAGCAGCCTCAGCCTTCTTGGCAGCGCGAGCCTCAGCACGTGCCACATCTTCGAAGATGCGAGAGTGAGAGAGGATGATGCGCTTGGCATCCTTGTTGAACTCAATCACCTTGAACTCAAGTGTCTCTCCGAGTTGTGCCTGGCTGCCGTCTTCCTTCACCAGGTGCTTAGGAGTGGCAAAGCCTTCCACACCGCCTTCGAGAGAGATGACTGCACCCTTGTCGAGCACTTCAATCACCTTGCCTTCGTGGATAGAATCCTGAGCATACTTCTCTTCAAACTCATCCCAAGGATTGTCCTCCAACTGCTTGTGGCCGAGAGAGAGACGACGGTTTTCCTTGTCGATGTCGAGCACCTGCACCTCGATGGGCTCACCAATCTTAGTGAACTCTGATGGGTGCTTCACCTTCTTGGTCCAAGAGAGGTCGCTGATGTGGATGAGACCGTCAACACCTTCTTCCACCTCAACAAACACGCCGAAGTTCGTGAAGTTGCGCACCTTGGCAGTGTGCTTGCTGCCCACAGGATATTTCTCCTCGATGTTCTCCCATGGGTCGGCCTTGAGTTGCTTCACGCCGAGCGACATCTTGCGCTCTTCGCGGTCGAGTGTGAGGATAACAGCATCCACTTCGTCGCCCACCTTCATGAACTCCTGTGCAGAGTGGAGGTGTGCGCTCCACGACATTTCAGAAACGTGGATGAGACCCTCAACGCCCGGAGCAATCTCGATGAATGCGCCGTAGTCAGCCATGACAACCACCTTGCCGTGTACCTTGTCGCCCACTTTGAGGTTGGGGTCAAGAGCATCCCATGGGTGAGGAGTAAGTTGCTTCAGGCCGAGGGCAATGCGCTTCTTCTCGTCGTCGAAGTCGAGGATAACCACATTGAGTTTCTGGTCGAGTTGCACAATCTCCTTTGGATCGCTCACGCGGCCCCAAGAGAGGTCGGTGATGTGGATGAGACCATCAACACCGCCGAGGTCGATGAATACGCCGTAGTTGGTGATGTTCTTGACAGTACCTTCCAGAATCTGGCCTTTCTCAAGTTTAGAGATAATCTCTTTCTTCTGCTGCTCGAGTTCTGCCTCGATGAGTGCCTTGTGGCTGACAACCACGTTGCGGAACTCCTGATTGATTTTCACAATCTTGAATTCCATAGTCTTGCCAACGAATGTATCGTAGTCGCGGATAGGCTTCACGTCGATTTGTGAACCAGGGAGGAATGCCTCAGTGCCGAGCACGTCAACAATCATACCACCCTTTGTGCGGCACTTCACGAAACCATTCACGATTTCGTCGTTTGCGAGGGCGGCGTTCACGCGGTCCCAAGAGCGAGCCTGACGTGCCTTCTTGTGAGAGAGCACCAACTGACCCTTCTTGTCCTCCTGATTCTCGATATAGACCTCCACGGTGTCGCCCACCTTGAGGTCGGGAGCATAGCGGAACTCGCTGCGGGCAATGATGCCCTCGCTCTTGTAGCCGATGTTGACAACCACTTCGCGGTCGTTGATGGCAGTGATTGTGCCGTCAACCACCTCGTTGTCGTTCACGTTGTTGAGAGTGCCTTCGTAGGCTGCTTTCTGAGCGGCTTTGTCTGCTGCGCTCACGCCGTCGTTCTCGAATGCCTCCCAGTCGAAACCTTCCAGCGGTTTGATGTCTTTTGTTTCCATAAATAATAAAAAATGTGTTTAATTAATAAAGTTAGACATTATGTTGATAAAATCTAATTTCTTGTCAGTGAAATCTCTTATCGCCCAAGCAGACGCGAGACCCAAAAACGGCTGCAAAGTTAGTGCTTTTTTGCTGATTGACAAAATTTTCCGCCGACTTTTTAGATAAAAACGAAGAAGCAACCCGTTTTTGACTGGCAAGACCCGATGTTCTTTGCGATGTCTGCCTATATCTTCCGCATTGACGAGGGCTTGCAGTTCTGCATCAAAGCCATCCAAGACTTTGCCTGTTCAGGCTTCGCGGTCGAGGCGGCAAGCATGGTGACATCTTCAGGGACAATGAGTCATACGCCATCAAGCACTACCTGAAGATGTTTGCCGAACTGGCAAGTGCCACCTTGAAGCAGGTGGCAGACTGGTTTGTCTGGCTGGCAAGCACCTTGGGCAGGTTCAATGCCAACGAACTCAGACGTGCCGACCATGAAGTCCACGACATTGCCGATGGAAGATACGATGGACGCATACAGAAGTTCCAACAAGGGTTGTCAAGATAGACAAAAACTCTCCCTGCCGCCAGCTGCAGCGAAAAAGTGGGAAGCACCAACTATAGGAACTGGCGTGATTCATTCAATCTTTCGCTGCGAGACGATGCGGATGAGTTCGTACCTAACGTTTCCTGAATCCTGCGGAGGATTAACAAGCGTGGTTTTCTTCACCAGCAGTTCGTACTCGTTGCCACGCTCATAAGTGAAGCCCGTGATTTCCATGAAACTGACACACTCCCAATTGGCTGCACCATTCTCCTTAATCAGCATACCTTCAACATAATTGTTGTTTGGAACATTCTGATAAGTTCCAGTTTCTGCTGACACATAGAGCGTCACCTGTTCCACTTTGTCTTCGTTGTCATCGTCGCTGCTGCAAGAGGCGAGGGAGAAGGCAGCAAGCATCACAAAGGCGATTCTCCAATTCTTCATTGTTTTCATTATCGTTATAATTTTGTTGTTTAATGTTCTACTTGATTAAACGCCGAAAATCGTAAATCTTGCACCATCGGGCGTTAAACAATCCTAATTGCAGGACATAAAATCGGCGCGAGTCTGATTCCACATCCGCTATAGAGGCATCGCCAAACGCCATTTCCCCAGATATAGTCTCAGCCCGCGCCTAAACGCGAGCATCAACCTTTTTCTTCTCGGGAAATATTTTGGCGAAATTTCTATAGCAAGAATCAAAAAGTCAACGCTTACTTATGTCGTTCTATGGTTATAATCTATCCATTCATGTCATTTTAACAAGTTTCTATTATCATCGTTCTCCAACACACGCATCTGATTGATGGCTATCTGATTGAGCCGTACAAGGCGGTCGCCCTGTGGCACACCCTCGTCTATGAGAACGGCATTGATGTTCTCCATATTTGCCAGGCAAATGAGTTCGTTGATGGAAGCATAGTCACGAATATTCCCTTTCAACTCAGGATGGGTTTCACGCCATTGCTTGGCCGTCTGTCCGAACATGGCAACATTGAGCACATCCGCTTCTTCCGCATAGATGATGCTGGCCTGTGCAGCCGTCACCTCTTCAGGAATTAGGTTCTGCTTGATGGCATCCGTATGAATGCGGTAGTTAATCTTCGACAGTTCACGCTTCGCCGTCCAACCAAGTTGCTTCTGCTCCTCGTCTTTCAGCCTTTGGAACTCACGTATCAGATATACCTTGAACTCTGGGCTTATCCACATGGCAAACTCAAAGGCAATGTCTTTGTGGGCGTATGTGCCGCCATAACGTCCAGCCTTCGAGATGATTCCTATGGCATTGGTTTTCTCCGTCCAT
>OCVV011314680.1_pt1 | contig 10653 bp, 10 predicted proteins | sample 1539721 | NCBI WGS metagenome assembly OCVV01 (sample SAMN02144230, study PRJEB22623) | gut metagenome | biome: sheep rumen | host: Ovis aries | place: New Zealand
GAAGTTTGTAAGCATACCACCAAGCCAGCGGTTGTTTACATAGAACATACCACAGCGTTCAGCTTCTTTCTGTACAGCCTGCTGTGCCTGTTTTTTAGTTCCTACGAAGAGGATTGATTTGCCAGATGCAGTAACTCTGCGTACTTCATCATAGCCGTCTTTGATTGCAGCGATTGTCTTCTGCAAGTCGATAATGTGGATACCATTGCGTTCTGCGAAGATGTACTTCTTCATACGTGGATCCCAGCGTTTTACCTGATGTCCGAAGTGTACTCCAGATTCCAACAGGTTCTTCATGGTTACTACTGCCATGATTAACTCCTTCACGGGTGAATTACAAATGCCGTTTCGGCACATTCACCGCCAAACTCTATTTCTCGTACCCTGAGGGGCCGGAAGATTATAGTGCCATGCTAACAGCCAGCACAAAATTTCAGATCTATTCCAAAATAGAATATCCCTGTTCTTTCAATATATCGTAAAGCTCAAAAATAGGCAAGCCAACGGCTCCAAAATAAGAACCTTCGATTTTCTGTACAAAACATGAAGCAAGACTCTGAATGCGATATCCGCCTGCAGCTCCATGCCATTCACCGCTTTCTACATACCATTCAATTTCTTCTTTAGACATTGGAGCAAAAGTTACATCAGTTTTACAGAGACGGGAAGTGGTAGTTTTTTCACGTCCATTATAAAGAACCAGAGCTGTAAGTACGGTATGAGTTTTTCCCTGCAATTGTGTAAGATATTCAATTGCCTGTTCATGATTTTCCGGTTTTCCTATAACTTTTCCGTCAAAAAGAATTACGGTATCTGCTCCCAGAACCCACTGAATTTCCTGGCCTGCAGGGAGAGAATGAATAACGGCTGTTACTTTTTCCCGTGCTAAAAGTTCTGGAACCTGTTCAAGTTCAATTGTTGATGTAAGAGTTTCATCAATATTTGGAATAATTACACGAAAAGGAATCTTCAACATTTTTAAGATTTCCTGGCGGCGTGGTGATGAAGATGCTAAAATTATCGGTTCCATTTTTAACTCCAACTTTAAGTCTAAAAAAAGGGCTGCCTTTACGGAAGCCCTTTTGTATTACAAAATAAATCTTTCTTTTAAACTATTTAGCGTCAGAACTGCTTGATTTTTTGCTGTCTGCAGAACTAGAAAGTGATTTGAGCAATTTATAAGCCTTCTGTCTAACAGGTGTTACATAGTGATAGTCTGTAGAAATGCGGGCTACTGCATCAATCATTGTCTTTTTATTTTCTGTTGAATCACCAAGCATTTCAAAAGCGTTAAGAACTTCAAGTGCAAGTGAGCTTGTAGGATTCAAAACCTGATTACGGCGGTTAGCAAAAGCAATTGCTTCTACTGTTTCATCATTCTGATTGATTCCAATTTCACCAAGAGATTTTACAGCGGCTGCAATTACCATTGGTTCGTTATCTGCAACTGCAATAGAAATCAAGGTATTTTTAGAATGTTCTGTTGGAACCTTTGCCATAAGCTTACATGCTTCACGGCGGATTTCTGGGAAGTTATTTGAAAGACGTCCATTTGTTCGGTTCTGAGTTGTAAGACCTTCACCAGCAAGGCGGTCAAGAGCCTGAATTACAGCATCCGAAGTATTTCCATCATCAAGTGCACTCTGAAGATACTGTAGTGCAACAAGCTTGTTATCATATTCATCTGATTCAGCAAGTGTCATAATAATGTCACCATCAACATCATTAAGGTATTCGCTTTCTACAGATGTTTCTTTTTCTGAATCACCCTTTTTCTGTACCTGCTGATTCTGTGCAAAAACAAAACTGCCGGCAATCATCATTGCAGATGCAATAAAAACTTTTCTTGAAAGTTTCATTAAAAATCCTCCGTAAAGGTCATAAACCTATTTTACTAATTATAGAACATACTATATAAAAAATCAACGGAAATAATATGGAGAACGTCATACTGAACTTGATTCAGCATCTACAAAAAATAGACCCCGAAACAGGTTCGGGGTGACACATTTCATTAAACGCGGTCAAGCTGAACGTACCATTTACCATTTACTTTGATAAACTGATAATAGCGTGTAATGCTGCCATCTTCGTTTACCTGAACAGCCTTTGTGTTTGTTTTAGAAATATATCTGATTTCTGTGATTTCGCGGTTTTTCCTTGATGGAATGAAAACATATTTAAAGTAATCGCCAATTCCATTTAACACAATGGCTTTGTTTGGAAGTTTCTTGTTTACTTTTCGAATATTTACCGGATTAGAATAGAAGTTTTTAGAAGCTGTATCTACATATTTAAGCCAGTCTTCAACATCTTCTTTTTCCATAACCTTCTGAAGTTCTTTAATTATTCTGAGAATTTCAGCTTTATCTTCTGCAAATTCGTCTTTTGTTACGAGCTCTTCTTCTGAAAGATCTTTTGTAGAACGAATGTATTCTTCTTCATCTTCATCAACAATACTAACTTCTTCTTCAATAAGTTCTACTTCATCATCTTCGAAGTTTTCTTCAACTTCTTCTGGCTCTTCAATTACTTCAGAAACTGTTTCTTCCACCACAGGAGCTTCAGGAGTAACTTCTTCTTCCTTAGGTGCGCTTCCACATGATATAAAACAAACTCCGAGAACAATAGTGAATAAAACATATATCTTCTTCATAAGTGCAATTCTACATCTATTGCCCGTTTTCGTCAAATAAGATAGATTACTTAATTATGGTTAAGGCAGTTTTTGCAGGATCTTTTGATCCACCCACAAACGGGCATTTAGATATTATAAAAAGAGCGTCCGGACTTTTTGAAAGTGTAGATGTAGTTGTCTCTGTTAATCCGGAAAAGAAAACAATGTTTTCAGAAGAAGAACGCGTAGAATTTTTGAAGCAACTGATTAAGCCTTTTAATAACGTATCAGTTCATTCTTATAAGGGTATTATCGTTAATTACGCAAAGGAAGTTGGTGCAAAAGTCCTGGTCAGGGGAGTGCGTTCTGCAAATGATTTTGGTTATGAGTTTGAACTGGCCCTTATGAATCAAAATCTTAATCCGGAAATTGAAACCGTGTTTTTGCAGTCAAAAGAAAAATATGCAATTGTAAAATCAAGTTCAATTAAACAGCTGGCTCAATTTGGCGGCGACATCTCACGTATGGTCCCACCAGTTGTTGCAGAGGCATTGTCAAACAAATATAAGAATTAATTATTACAAATATATTTAAATGACAAAATTTGAATTTTTGTTTGACAAATACCGTATTTTTGATATAATACATTGACATTCAGATTGGAATTGTTGTATATTAAACTTCAGTTATATCTGATAAATTATAGTGAGGTTATATATATGGCAGTACCAAGAAGTAAAACATCAAAAGCCGTAACAAAAAGACGTCAGACAATCAACATGAAACTTAAGGCTCCACAGCTTGTTGAATGCAGCAACTGCGGTAACTTAGTTCAGTCTCATCACGTTTGTCCTAAATGCGGTTTCTACCGTGGTCGTCAGGTTATCACACCAGAAGTTAATGGCTAATTCTTAGGAGTAAAAAGAATGGACGAATTGTTTGAGAAAATTCAGAAGCTTATTGCTGACAAGTTGGAGATTGATGAAGGAAAGATTACTTTGGATTCTTCATTCAGAAATGATCTTGGAGCTGATAGCCTTGATACTTATGAATTGGTATATGCTATCGAAGAAGAATTGGGAGTTAGCATCCCAGATGAAAAGGCAAACGAATTTGAAACAGTTCGTGATGCTTATGACTTCATCAAATCTGAACAGGGCAAATAAGCCTTATAACTAAGATATTTAGAGAAAAGCACAAGAATAAATCTTGTGCTTTTTTTTTGTATCTTTAATTAGTTATATGCCGATTATAAAATATGAGAAAAAACATGAAACTTACAAAACAGAGAATTAAACAACTGTCTGATTTTTGTGACAGGGTGGGAATAAAGTTTAAGAGCATGGAAATGCTAGACCAGGCCTTTCATCATCGTTCACTCACAAACGAAATGCAGGGAGTGAAAAATAATGAGCGGCTTGAGTTCCTTGGCGATTCAGTTCTTGGAATGGTAACAGCTTCTTATCTGTATAAAAATTTAGACAATCCGGAAGGCGATCTTGCTAAAATAAAGTCTCAGGTAGTTTCTGAAAAGGCACTTGCACCTGTAGCTTTGGAATTTGGAATAGACAAACTTCTTCTTTTGGGACATGGAGAAGAAATGAGTGGTGGACGTACAAAACCTGCTATTCTTGCAGATTGTATGGAAGCAATAATTGGTGCTTATTACCTTGATGCCGGTTACAAGCCTGCTGAAAAATACGTACTTTCATTTATAATTCCTGCAGTAGAAGAGCTTTTTTCACAGGGAATAAAAGATTTTAAAACCCAGCTACAGGAAAAATTTCAGAAGAAAACAAAACAATGTCCTCGTTACGAACTTATTGCAAAAACTGGACCAGACCATGATCAGACATTTAAAGTTTGTGTACATCTTGGAGAAAAGGTTTTTGGTCCTGCAGAAGCAAAATCAAAAAAGGAGGCAGAGCAGCTTGCAGCTAAACTTGCGCTTGATAAATATGAATTCTAATATATAATAAATATATGAAGAATAAGAATATATTTATCAGCTTTTTAATTAAGTTAATAATTGCAATTGTCTTTGGAACCTTCTGTTTTTTTGGAATTTTTGAAAAACTTGATTTTCGTCTCTATGACACTCTTATAAAATTCAGAAAAGAACCCGTACAAAACGAAAATATAATGCTCGTAAAGATTGATGACCCTTCAATCAAGGAACTTGGTGAATGGCCATGGGGGCGTGATATTATTGCCGATGCACTTTTAAGAATGAGAGAACTAGGTGCATACAATGCAATTTTCGATATTGAGTATATTTCACCAACAAAAAATGGTATTGCTCCATCAGCTGAAACAAAAATTTATAATCAGGTATATGCAACAGAAGATAATATTAATACTCTATTGAATCAGGTTGCGGCAGCCATTGAACAGGGATATTATAAGGCAGAAGAAGTTCCTGAATTAATAAGCCAGATGATTAGCGGGCAGATTGAACCAAATTTTGAAGAACTTCAGAATTACATCATAGATAACATGGCCCGCGATAATGATGAATATTTTGCTCAATGTCTTCAGTTTTTTGGAAAAGCAAATCTTACAATTAATCACCAGAATCTGGGATACGAAGTAACACCTGCGGAAGAAGCCTATATTAACAAAAGATTTCTTATAGATAAAAATAATATAACTGATGAAAAAAATCTTATTCGTGTTGGAAATGAATTAACAAATAAGCAGATTAATGAATTTGAAGGCTTTAATCCAGCGTTAAATAAATTGATTACCCGCTCATTTGGTGCAAATTTTACGAATTCTGTAGTTGATGATGATGGTGTACGTCGCCGAATACAGCTGTTATATAGATATAAAGATAATTATATTCCGCAATTAGCATTTGGACCATATCTTGAAATTGTTGATTCTCATGAATTGGTTCGTGAAAAAGATTATCTTATAATCAAAAATGCAAAAAATACTGTCACGGGCAGCAGGAGCGATATTAAGATTCCTCTTGATGAATTAGGTCGAATGCTCATCAACTTCCGACATAGTACGAAAGAAGAAATGTTCCGATTCAAAGAAGATTCTATTATCAGCCTTATTAATATGGATGTTATTGAAAGTCAGATTGTTCAAATACTGAACAATATTGCTGGTCAGCCGGTGGCATTGGATGATGGTTCAGAAATGGCCTACACAATTCATTCCTATGAATTATTGGATTTGTATGATCAGATTCTGGCTTATAAAAATCAGCTGCTTTCTCAATGTACAGGATTTGATGATTCTGGAAATCCTTTAGATGGCATTACAGCTTTAGAATATGAAAAGTATTTTTCAATGCGTAAAGATTTTTTTGATTCTGTAAATGATTTTGTTAATGCAAAATATTTGCCTGATGTAAATGCCCGTCTTGATGAGTTGGGTGTAGTTATAGATCAGGATACAATTAATCAATGGAAAGAATATCTTTCACAGGATTTTTCTGATTTAGAAATTTGCAATGATTCTTATAATAGTTTTTCTAAGGAGATGTCAGCTCTTTATAAAAATGCATATTGTATTATAGGAAATACAGCAACTTCAACAACTGATATTGGTGCTACTCCTTATGTAATGAAATACATTAATGTTGGTATTCACGCTAATGTATTAAACACTCTTTTGAATCAAGATTTTATTGTAAATGTAAGATGGTGGTGGGGCTTTGGACTCGCTGTTCTTTTGGCTTTATTAATGCTTGCATTTACTCAAAAAGGAAATGTATTCAATAACCTGGTTGGTTTTACTTTATATCTGGTTTACTGTCTTGTATGGGGAGCACTATTTGTTTACAGTAAATATTATATTCAATTTATTGGAACAATCCTTTATCTCTTTGTTGATTTACTTGCAATGATTGGTTATCGTTTCTATTTAAGTACAAAAGAAAAACAGTTTATTACCCAGATTGCAGCCTCTTTTGCAAATAAGGATACCGTAAACGAACTTCGTAAAAATCCGGATGCATTCAAGACAGAGGGACAGAAAAAATGTATTACGGCACTTTTCTCAGATATCCAGAAATTCTCAACTCTAAGTGAAAGCATTGGTAAGATGTATGGCGATGAAGGTCCAAACAAGCTTATTGAAATCTTAAATGAATATCTTGGAAAAATGTCAAATGAGATTCTTAGAAATAGTGGAAATATCGATAAGTATGAAGGTGATGCAATTATTTCTATGTTTGGTGCTCCAGACCCTATGAATACCCATAGTCCTCAGGAATGGGCATATCTTTGTCTTGATTCTGCAATCAGAATGAAAAAAGTTGAAGTTCAGTTCAATGAAGAACATAAAGATTTATTTGAACCAAAAGAAATAACTCTACCAGACGGTAAAAAGGAAATAATTCAGTTAAAACCTTTACAGACTCGTATTGGTGTAAACTCTGGTGATGCCTTTGTAGGTCTTATGGGAAGTAAAACAGACACTTTCAGTAAGTTAAACTATACAATGATTGGAGATACTGTAAACCTTGCCAGCCGTCTTGAAGGTGTAAATAAAGCTTATGGTTCATGGATTATGTGCTCTGATGATACCTGGAATATGGCAAACTCTGGTATTCATAAGGGAGAAATTACTGCAAAACGTCTGGATCGGGTACGTGTTGTTGGTCGTTCAACTCCTGTTCAATTATACAGTATTGTCGGATTTACAAGTGAACTTTCAAATGAAGATAAACAGGAAATCGAAATATTCCATACTGCTTTAGATAAATATCTGCAAAGAGATTTTGCAAATGCAGGTAAGCTATTCCTTCAGGCAAATAAAATTGGTGATGGAGATCCGATTGCACTTGTATTTGCAGACAGATGCAAGAACTTTATAGAAAATGGTGTAGAAGCTGGCTGGGATGGCGTAATAAATATGACTAGCAAATAAAAAAAATCTGTATGCTTCCGTGGAAAATGCCTGTCGCCAACGGGATGATGTTGTCGTCAGTCATTTTTCACTCCGCATACAGATTTTTTTTAAGATTTAGTTTAACGGAAAATGATAATCAAGAACTGTGAAACGAGAACAACTGCTACAAGAGCGATTGGGTAAGTAGAAGCGTAAGCACCTGCTACCTTTTCTGTTCCTGCTGTACCAATTAAAGTACCAAGAGCTGGAGTAGAAGTCATACCACCACAGATAGAGCCAAGGTTGTTCAAAAGGTTTAACTTCAAAACAAACTTAGCAAACAAGAAACCAATAATCATTGGAAGAAGTGTCATAATGATTCCATAGATAAAGTATACCCATTCAAAATATTTAACGAATGAAGCACCACCTGCAACACCTGCACCAATAAGGAAGAGCATAAGACCAAGCTCACGGAATACCTTAAGAGTTCCTTCCTGTGGCATGATGCTTATTTTGCCAATCTTCTGGAAATGACCAAATATCAAAGAAAGAATAAGACAACCACCAGTTGTTGTAAGAGAGAAGTTTCCAAACTTAAAAGAACCAACTAAAACACCAAGAACCGCAACAATTGAGAATGCACAGAATCCAAAAGGATCAAGTTCGAGTTCAGAGCCATCAAGTTTAGAAGGTGCTTCTGGAGCTGATTCAGAAAGTTTTGCACGTTCAACATCCATATTAGCTTTAGCAAACTTAGGAACAAGCTGTACAAAAAGAACTACACCAACTACACCAAAGAGATAAGCAATTCCATGTCCTACAGCAACAATTGCTTCGTAGTCAATTGCGCCGCCCTGTGTTACTGTTGCCTTTGCAGCAGAGAAGGCTGGAGTAGAAGTAAGGGAACCAGAAAGAAGACCAACAAGCATAGCACCTGCTTCTTCGAGATCACGTCCAAATACTTTGTTATCAAATACGATACAGCCTGCGCAAGAAAGACCTCCAATTAAAATGATGATTACTCCAAGTAAAATGTAAGACTTAAAGTTTTTCTTCAAATCACCAAAGAAGCTTGGACCTGCAATAAAACCAACTGAAGTAACAAACAAAATCAAACCAAGATTTTCAACTATCTTAAGTGCGTTTGAAACATAAGTTGCACCACCTACCTTAAGCTGATTAGCAAGTGGAGTATACAAGAATGCACCAAAAAGAAGAGCTACGATAAATACACCCGCAGTTCCCAAAGAAACACCTTTTATTGTGATTCTACCAAGAAGGTATCCTAATCCAGCGATTACGAATACACAAAATACTAAAAAACTGATTGTTTTAATTGATAAGATTCCACCAAAAAGAACCATTGTAATACCTCTTCTTTCTATTATAGTGTTATGTAAAGTAATGTGCAAGTTAGGTAAATTTTTGTTATATATTCAAAATAAGTATTAGGGCAAAAGCACTATTGGTGTTATAATAGATATACAAAATAATATGATTATGAAGATAATAATGAACTTGAAAAAGCAATTAACTATTTTATTTTTTATTTCCTTGATTTTTTTTACTTTCAATTCCTGTAATACTACAAAACAACTTCAAGATCAGGATAAACTCGAAGACAATAATGAACAGATTGTAGATGAAATGCCTTTCGAAGATGAAGAAATGGTTGAAATAGAAACTGTAGTTGAGGTACAAGAAAACATTGCTGAAGAAAAAGAACCTGAACTTACACCTGAAGAAGAAGAGGCTATTCGATGGGCTGGAATTCTAAAAGAAGCAGAAAATATGTCTACAGAACAAAGAAAGTTTTATCTGCTTAAAAAAACTCGTGATTATGAAGTTGTCGGTGCTGATTTAGATTATAAAGTAATGGTTAATGATGATACAAAAGAAGTTATTATTCAATTTGAAGAAAGCGATAGCGAAGAGGACTGGAAAAATAATTACCTTTTTATGCCATGGCCATTAAAACTAGATAATAAAGTTGTATGGACAACATATGGTTATGCTAAGATTTATAAATCAGCAAAAGGAAAGTCTTTTGAAGATTTTTATACACAGATAGAAGCTCATCCTGATTATAAGGTAGTAATCTGGGGGTGGAGTATAGGAAGTGTAATGGCAAAAATTACTGCACGACACTTTGAAATAAGAACTAAAAAGCAAAGAAAAATTGATGAACTGACCACCTGGGGTGATGTAAAATGCTGGTATAATCCATTTTACAGCGTAAAGAAAAGTTGTGTAAAAATCCGGGAATATGTAACTCCAAATGATATTATTACCTGGTGTGTTCCAATCTGTCGTCGTGATGTTAAAACTTCAGTTGGAAAAAAGTTTTCATTTAAGGAAAAAGACAGAGAACATTTTCATTGTTATTATGAAGAATATGATTATTCTAAATGGGAAAACGAATAAAAAAATCCGTCATTGCGAGCGAAGCGAAGCAATCTATTAAATGGATTGCTTCGTCGTTTTACTCTTCGCAATGACGGAATGTGTCATCCCGAACTTGTTTCGGGATCTTTGTTTATAGATGCTGAAACAAGTTCAGCATGACGTTTACTTACAGAGTTGCACCTGGTATCTCTTTCTCAAACTCAGGATTTCCGTGATGGTAAGTTGGAAGTACCTTTGGAGAAACAGCGTTGCCCTTAATCTTGGCAGCAGCTCTTTCCTTTTCAAAGTCCTTTACGTGCTGGAGAGAAAGCTCTTTAGAAAGCTTAATCTTCTTGAACATCTTACCGGCTTCGATTCCAGCTTCGCGTCCGAATACAACTACGTCGAGGAGTGAGTTACCCATAAGGCGGTTTGTACCGTGTACACCACCAGATGCTTCACCTGCAACGAGGAGGTTAGCAACATTAGTGTGACAGGTCTTGTCAATCTCAACACCACCGTTCTGATAGTGGAGTGTAGGATAAACAAGAATTGGTTCCTTACGGATATCGATTCCGTACTTAATGAACATGTTGTACATAGCAGGAATTGACTTAAGAATTGTTCCTTCTCCGTGAATCATATCGATCATTGGAGTGTCGAGCCATACAGCATCCTGTACGTCGTTATGAACACCACGGCCTTCACGAACTTCGCGGATAATACCAGAAGCGTTTACGTCGCGTGTCTCAAGTGGGTGAATGTAAACTTCACCGTCTTTATTGATAAGTTTAGCTCCA
>OCVV012823234.1_pt1 | contig 10652 bp, 6 predicted proteins | sample 1539721 | NCBI WGS metagenome assembly OCVV01 (sample SAMN02144230, study PRJEB22623) | gut metagenome | biome: sheep rumen | host: Ovis aries | place: New Zealand
AAAAACATGACATGACAAAATCCTGGGCAACTTTTTGTTGCTCAGGAACTTATAAAGATTATGAAACTAAAGTGCTGCGGAATTTAGGCTTTTAATTTTTAATTTCCAAAGACTTTTTCCCTCAGAGCACTTCAATGATGCCGTTCTCCACTCTGAACCTCACGTTCTTTCCGCCGAACGTCATTCCATATACCTTTTCACCGTTTTCCTGGTATTGAGGACGAGGGTCTTGCTCCAGCACTTTCCGAAGCACCACGAGTTTCTCTTCCGAAAACTCCTTGCGCATCGTTTCGGGGATGACCACTCTCAGCGTTTTCCATTCATTCGTTTCCAAGAATCCAGCCTTTGCCCCAGCGTGAGCATCCGTAAAGGGTAGGTAGGGCTTGATGTCATAGATGGGCGTACCATACATTAAGTCGGCGCCCAGAACCGTGATGACAGGTGCATTTCTTTCGATGAATTCGACCTTTTTGAGCTTCACAGACGACAAGCCCAACGGATTGGGACGGAATGGGGAACGGGTGGCAAACACGCCCATGTGCTTGTTGCCGCCTAGACGGGGAGGACGCACCGTCATACCGTGCCCTTCGTGCGAATTGGCGGAGAATCCCCAAATGAGCCAGAGGTATTCGAAATCCTTCAGTCCTCTGACAGCCTCCGCGTTCTGATATTCCTCCACAAAGTGTATTTCGCCTTCCGTTTCCTCCACAATTCCGCTCTGACGAGGAATTCCGAATTTAGAACCGAAAGGCGAGTGAAAAAATGCGATGGGTGTGATAGTCATGTTCCTGCTGATTTGAAAGTCATGCCGCAAATTTAGTTCTTTTTTGCGTAGTATGACGAATTTTTGAGCAAAAATTGGCGTTTTAGTTTTTCCAACAGTTCTTTGCGTCAAATCCTCTGGGAGAGTTACAAAACTGAAACTATCTGTATCAAAACTGTCACAGTCTTCTTGCGAAAAGCGATACCTTTGCACTCGAATCGCGGATTTTGCGCGATGGGGTGATAGGGCAGGGGCTCCACCTTTTCTTAGGAACACATTTAATGACAAAGCAAAATTAATATGAGAAACTTGTTCAGAAGACTCTTTCTGCTGCTGGCTTTGCTCCCGAGCGTGGCAGCGGCTCAGCAGTATGTGTATGGCACAACGCCTGCGCTTCATGTGGAGGGCAATGTGCTGAAGGACCCGAGTGGTGGCACTGTGGTGCTGCATGGCGTGATGGATACACCGAGTCCTTACTTCAATTCCTACCGTTGGGGAACATGGTGGAATGGTTTTACTGACGATGCGGTGGAGCAATGCAGGAACTATTTCGACCAAATCACTTCTGCCATCACCCAGCCAGCGAAAGGCACTTATTGCAATCTTTTCCGTCTGCATCTCGACCCTTGCTGGACGAACGACCCCGCAAAGACGGCTACGGGTTCGGGGCAAGAAGAGGACATCAGCCGTTTCTCTGCTGATCGTCTGCGCAGTTATTTCAATTCGCTCTACCTTCCCATTGCGCTCAATGCCTTGAGCAAGGGTTTGTATGTCATCATCCGTCCTCCGGGCGTGTTTCCGCAGACGGTGAATGTGGGCGGTGAATACAACAACTACTTGATGACGGTGTGGGACATCGTGTCGAGCAATGCGACGCTGAAGCAATACAGTGGCCAGATTTCCCTGGAACTTGGCAACGAGCCTGTGTCTGTGAAAAACAGGTATGGGCAGGACGATTCAAATGCGTTGCACGACTTCTTCCAGCCTATCGTCAACAAGATTCGCCAGAATGGTTTCGATGGCATCCTTTGGATTCCAGGCACTGGTTGGCAGAGCAATTATCGCGACTATCTGAGCCATCCTATCCAGGATGGCAATTTCGGCTATGCTGTCCACAACTATGTGGGTTGGTACAATGGTAGTAACACGACTTCTTATGATGAGGTGGACCGTTATATCAATCAGTTCCACTTTCAGGTTCCTGTGATTGATACCAACCCTATTGTGATTACGGAGGTGGACTGGAGTCCCGAAAAGGCTGGGACGGGTCATTATAATGAGCATGGCGACTGGGTGGTTGGCAACTATGGCACTTGGGCAACCGGCACGACTTCGAACTGGGGAAGGCTCTACAAGGCGCTGCTCGACCACTATGGCACGATTTCCATGACGCTGTCGGGTACGGACACTTATCTGGATGTGGATGCTTATTTGAACGACGGCACGGTTCGTCCTGCTTTCCAAACGGCGATGATGGGCAACGGATATGGCAGTGCATGGGAGGCGTGTAGTGGTGCTTGCTTTGAGTGGTACAAGCAGTGGGCTATGGGTCAAATCTCGCATGTGGCGAATTTCGCCTACGATGCTTCCACAGGTCGTTGTGTTGTCAATTTGTCCGACCTCGTTGCTGGTGGTTCGCTGAGTTTCAACAGCTCCACGGGTGAAGTGACGCTGCCTGCTCACCAGAGCGGTTCTCTCACGCTCACTTATAACGGTGCGGACTTCTCGAATGTGTCGAAGGTGAAGCTCTCGCATGGCGGTGACGATGTGTTCAACACGCTGACTGTCAGCAACACTCGGGGTGAATCGGTGAATGGCGGTGCTTTCTGGACGAGCAAATACCAACTGGACTATACGAATTATCAAGATAAGGGAGCTGTCTCGACGCTTGTCTGGGATGGCTACAATGATACCGATGTGGCAAAGACGATGACGATTCGCCAGTTGCTGATTCAGGTTGACGTGATGCGTGCTGAGCAGAAGCATGAGCGGTCGCTCGACCAATGGGCGTTCGGCGTGTGGGACGGCATCGGTGCTGATGCGCGGAGGACTGGCAACGATGACAATATGGAGTACAACATCGACGAGGTGATTTCGGGCTACGGCACCATCTATGGCAATGGCAATGTCCTCGCCAATCGCTATGTTGACCTTTCTGGCTACAGCAAGCTTCGTGTGTATGGCGATGACGGTCTCTACGTCCGTGCCCTCTTCAACCGTCCTACTGACACGTCCTCCGACTTTGTTGAGAAGAACGGCGCTATTGCCAACGGTGTCTTCGAGATTGATTTGGCGGGCATGGGTTCATACGTCCATCTGAACGCACTGAAAGTGGGTGGTGGCACGGGTAGCGCATGGCGCGTGATGGTGGTGAAAGACGATGATGCGATGGACTACCGCATCTCGGGCAAGTTGTACGTGAAGGAGAACCTTGTCGCTGCCTTGTCGGACATCGAGGCTACGAACTACGATGCTACTGCCTTGCGCAACAGCAGCGGTGTGACGCTGACTCCTGCTAACCGCAATGCTTTGTTCTATGTGGATGATGCATCCCGCCTGTCGAACCCGAGCAATGTCGTGGTGAAGAGTGGCAACAATTACACTTCGGCGAGCATCGTTCTGACCGACCCTGCTGTGGTGGCTGGCACGACTGCAGGTGCCTACTTCCCTAATGGCGCAGTGAAGACGGGTAATGCCTCGTGGTCTGACAGCGGAAACGGTACTTACACGTTCCACTGGGCAGCGAATACTCAATCCGAAGTCCAGATATTCAACTACATCTTGGAGCGCCAGGACTTCAAGCGCGTGGTGGTGGAGACAAGTTCTTTCACGAAGCCTTGGGGCATCCGCTTCTATGACAACAATGAGAGGGTCATAGCCGAGCAGGGCTACTGGGCTGGCCAGCACGATGGCAACCGCATCAAGGAAATCGACATCGACTCGCTGTTTGCCGTGAAGGATGTAGCTTCAAGACGTTCCACGCTGACGATGATTCGCCTGTACAACATCTCGGGTGAAGAAGGCGAGGTGGTGCTGAAGTCTGCATACCTCTGCAACCGCCTGAGCGAATGCTACTATCCATTCCGTGCTCCTTACGACATCGCTGCAAGCAGTGCGACGCTCAACAGCACGGTTCCTGCGGCTGGCTTCACGACTGTCACCGTTCCGTTTGCTGTTTCTGTTCCTTCTGGCCACAATGCCTATGCGCTCAACTGCTCGGGTGTTTCGTCGGTGAATGCTGTGGAGGCAAACCGTCCTGTGCTGCTGACGGGAGCAGGAGAGGCTGTGTTCTCAACTTCCAACGTGACGGTGAAGGCAAGCGACGAACTGACGAACGGCTTGCTGCAAGGCACTTACAGCCATCTCACTCCGTCCGATGGCTTTGTCCAGCGTGATGATGCTCCAGCCAATGTGGAGACCTTCAACCCTGTGGGTGATGTCGTGCTCTATGCTGTAACTCCGGCATCGTCGGTGACGCTCTATCCGTTCCGCGCTTACGCAACGAGTGCCGATGTCGTGGAGCCAATTGTGCTGACCGTCACCTCGGCGGGTGTGGCAACAACTTATTTGCCATACGATGCTATGATTCCAGATGCCGACTTCTTTGTGGTTGCTGTCGTGAAGGAAATAGCTGGTACGACGGCTCGTCTCAAACGTGTTCGTGACAATATCATTCCTGCCAATACGGGTGTGCTGATATTCGCCAACGCTGGTGATTACGTTCTTGCTCCTTCGCCTACGGCCTGCACGGAGAGCGTAATGAGTCTCCTGCATGGTGTGTTGGAGAACACATCGGTCAAGACGCTGACTCAGCAGGAGGGCAAGTCCATCTACGTTTTGAGTCGTGGCACCAATGAGTATATCGGTTTCAAGAAGGCAACTGGCAGCACAACGGTGAAGACGATTCCTGCCCATAAAGCCTATCTTCCTTTTGACGACTCAGGTGAAGCCAAGTCCATTTCGTTCTCCTTCGGTGAAGGCGATGCTCTGGACATTGATTTGTTGAAGTATTCCCCTGAGAATACAGCCGACATTTACGACCTGACTGGAAGAAAGGTGGCTGCTCCAAAGAAGGGTATCTATATTGTCAATGGAAAGAAAGTTCTGTATAAATAATAATGATGTAATTGTTAACGTCAGTTCGGTATAAGGAGTCGCTTCGCGAGAAATCTCACAAATCTTCTCAAATCTTACAAAGATGAATGAGATTTTGAATAGAAAGATTTGGCTACGCCGAGCTAAAGGTTCTGCCTCGTAGAGGCACTACAAAAGAACATATTTTGTTATATCGAACTCACATAATTGTTTAACAGTAAATATGAAAATAAAGATGAAAAAGAATTCGTATGTGAAGCCAGAGATGATTTATCACAAGTTTACTCCGTTTTTGATGCAATTTGATATTGGTGGAGGTTCTCCTGATCCAGAAGTGCTGACCAAGAAAATCAACAATGACTATGCTGAGGACTTTGATGATGGTAAGGCTTCGGAAAACGAAATGTCATTGTGGTAAAATCATGTTGAAGAGAGTCGTGCGTTTTTCTATCGTACTGCCCTTTCATGTTCCTTTTTCTTTTCAAATACAATTATCATGTCTATGAAACGAATCTATTTTGTCATCATATTGTTGTTGGGTTTCGTGCAGAGTCATGCTTACACCAAGACCAACATGAGCATTTATGTTGATGGTGTGCAGAGAAACATGATTGTGTTTACGCCCGATGGTGTTAGTTCAGGACTGCCATTGATGATTGTCACTCACGGCATGAATCAGAATCCTACTTATCAATACGAAGGTGACCACCTCTGGGAATTGATTGATACGGAGAGATTCATCATTGCTTATTTGGCAAGCAATGGTAGCACATGGGACATCGGTGGAAATGGCGACTTGAATTTTGTCGATGCTACCATTGACAAGATGGATGAACTATATCACATCGACCGCAACCGTCTCTACTGGTCGGGCTTCTCAATGGGCTCCATGCTGATTTACCACGGAATACGTAGCGAGATAGGAAAGAAATTCGCTGCTTTCGCACCATGCAGCGGAGTCTTGTTCAACGCAGACCCCTGGAATCAGCGAACGACTCCTGTCAATCTCATACATTGTCATTCATACGATGACGATGTGTTCAATTATAACCAATACTCCATTCGTGAGTATGTGACGCATTTCGCCACTCTCGACAATGCCAACACTTACACCAAGACGGAAAATTATCGTCCGAATGCTTCTGAGTTAGGTTATATTTACGGTGACAAAGAGGTGTGGACCAACGGAAGCAATGGTAGCGAAGTGGAGCTTTTCTCCGCTCACGGAGGTGGCCACTGGCCTACGCTTGCATACAAATACGAAATATGGAATTTCTGTAAGCGATTCTCGCTGAATGGTAGAAACCCAGGCGAAACGAATGTGTCGGCATCTTTCGAATTGGGTGATGACATCGCAATCTATGCACCTGCCGACTGGGCTGGACAGACGAATGGCTATGGTGGACTTGGTCACACTGCCTACGAACGCTACAACAGCGGCTCCATTGGCACAGGCGACGTGCTCACCCAGACGCTCACGGGCTTGAAGAACGGTGTCTATGTCGTGACGCTCGAACTGGCAGCCTCTTTCACATCTGACCGAGGTTTTGACTGTCCTACAGGCGATGGCCTTTCCGTAGCTTTCGCCAATGGCACGCAGGAAAACCTCCCTGTGGTGAACCGCGGATGGGTGAGCAGCATTGCTCCAGTCACGCTCTATGCCGTTGTCACTGACGGTACACTGAAATACGGCATCCGCAACCTGAAAGACTCAGGCAACTGGTATGTGGCAAACGTGACGAGCATTGTCTATGAGTCGGAAACCACAACGCTTACCCACAATCTGACTGTCACCACTGCTGGTGTGTCAACCCTCTATTTGCCATACGACGCTGTGATTCCCGACGCTGACTTCTTCGTGGCTGCAACCGTTAAGGAAATCTCTGGTTCCACAGCCCTCTTGAAGGAAATCCGTGGCGGCATCATCCCTGCCAAAACAGGTGTGCTGATATTTGCCAATGCAGGTAATTACACGTTTTCCATTTCGGCAACATCCTCCACAGAGCACGTAGTGAGCCTCCTGCATGGAGTCTCTGAAGAAACGCCAGTTCAGACTCTGACTCAGCAGGAAGGCATGCCCATCTACGTTCTGAGTCGTGGCACCAACGAATATATCGGTTTCAAGAAAGCTACAGGTAGCAGCACCGTCAAGACGATACCAGCATACAAGGCATATCTTCCTTTCGACGATGCTGGCGAGTCGAAGTTCGTTTCCTTCTCCTTCGGCGGTGACGATGCCCTGGGCATTGATTTGTTGAAGAATCCGCAGGAAACCCCAGGCGACATTTACGACTTGACAGGACGAAAGGTGACCGCTCCAAAGCAAGGCATTTACATTGTCAACGGAAAGAAAACCATGTATAAATAAGCATCGTTTCCTACTCATTCCATCACCTCTTTATCTTTCATAGTCCGACGGACGTTCGTTTGCATCTCAACGAACGTCCGTCGCCTTCTTCTTGAGCGTTCGTCAGCATTGCAACGAACGTTCAATTCTTTTCTGCTTCACCTATCTTTCAAACCATCAATTCAATACTTTCCTTGTTCAGTTCTGTGCGGAAAGAGAAAACGGAAAAGTCAAGCCTACGAAAGAATATTCAAAATAAAAGATGCGAAAGTCGTGGCTTTTGCAAAAAAATCACTACATTTGCTAACAGAATGCACCATAACTAATTGTACCGATATGGCAAAGAAAGTTATCAAGGAAAAAACAATAGAAGAAGCCCTTTGGGAATCAGCAAATAAACTGCGTGGTTCTGTGGAACCATCTGAATATAAGCACGTGGTCTTGAGTCTTATCTTCTTGAAGTATGCGAACGACCGCTTCACGGAGCGGCGCCATGAATTGGTGGCTGACGGTAAAGAAGCCTTTGCTGACAATCCTGTGTTCTATAATGCTAAAAACGTCTTTTATCTGGAACCAGAGAGCCGTTGGGATTTTCTGATTGAGAATGCCAAGCAGAATGATATTGCCATTAAGATAGACAAGGCATTGGCTAAGGTAGAGCAGAGCAACCCTACGTTGAAGGGTGCCCTGCCCAGCAACTACTATGCAGGCCTATCGCTCGACCGCACCAAGCTTGCTGCTCTGCTTGACGAAATCAATAAAATAGACACACTGAAAGACCCTGAGAATGATCTTATTGGTCGTGTATATGAATACTTTCTCGGTAAGTTTGCCATTGCCGAAGGTAAGGGTAAGGGTGAATACTATACGCCAAAGACCATCGTCAACCTTATTGCCGATATGATAGAGCCTTATCGTGGTAAGATTTACGACCCTTGTTGTGGTTCTGGCGGTATGTTCGTGCAGAGCATGAAGTTCATCGAGGCGCATCATGGCAACAAGCGCGACATCTCTGTCTATGGACAGGAATACACCAACACCACCTACAAACTGGCGAAGATGAACCTCGCCATTCGTGGCATTGCCTGCAACTTGGGTGAGATGGCTGCCGATACGTTCCACAACGATCAGCACAAAGACCTGAAGGCAGATTTCATCATGGCTAATCCGCCATTCAACCAGAAGGCTTGGCGTGCAGAAAACGAACTGAAGGACGACCCACGATGGGCTGGTTACGATGTACCTCCGACGAGCAACGCCAACTATGGCTGGATTCTGAACATCGTCTCGAAACTCTCTGCTAACGGCACTGCTGGCTTCCTGCTTGCTAATGGAGCATTGAGCGGTGAAGGTACAGAGTTGGCAATCCGTCGTCAGTTGTTGCAGAACAAATTCGTGGAGGCTATCGTGATTCTACCTCGCAATATGTTCTATTCCACTGACATCAGCGTGACGCTCTGGATTCTGAACCACAACAAGCGTGCCCGCACCGTGGAACAGAATGGGCAGATGGTTCGCTACCGCAATCGTGAGGACGAAGTGCTGTTCATCGACTTGCGCCAATGGGGAGAGCCGTTCGAGAAGAAATACATCCAGTTCTCCGCAGAACAAATCCAACAGATTGCCGAGAACTTCCACAACTGGCAGCGTGTGGGCTATGAGCAGACCTACCACAACGAACCAGAATACTGTTACTCTGCCACCCTCGACGAGATTGAGCAGAAGGGTTGGAGCCTCGTTCCCAGCAAATACATCGAGTTCCGCAATCGTGATGAGCAGATAGACTTCGACACTAAGATGAAGCAACTGCAAGCAGAAATGCGCAATCTCCTTCAGCAGGAAAAAGAAAGCAAACAGCAGCTGAAAGACCTGTTTAATTCTTTAGGCTATGGACTTGAATAATCAAATCATCATCTATCAGACGGAGGACGGACAAACACAGATTGATGTTCGTTTGGAAAATGAGACAGTGTGGCTGACACAGAAGCAAATTGCTGAGTTGTTTGGCACAAAGCGCCCTGCAATTACGAAGCATTTGAAGAATATCTATGCATCGGAAGAACTTGACGAAGGTAGCACATGTTCCATTTTGGAACACATGGGTAATGACGGAAAACAAACTTATAGTACAAAGTATTATAATCTGGATGTTATTCTTTCTGTAGGCTATCGTGTCAATAGCAAGAATGCTACTCGTTTCCGTCAATGGGCGAACAGGGTTTTGAAGGCATATCTCATCAAGGGTTATGCCGTCAATGAGCGTTTGCGCAAGGAGCAGATTGGAGAGTTGCGACAGTTGGTGGGTATGCTTGGACGCACTATACAGAGCCAGCCGCTGTTGTCTAATGATGAGACAAATGCCTTGTTTGAGGTGGTGACAGACTATACTTATGCCCTCGACACGCTCGACAACTACGACTACGAACGGCTTACTATCAATAAGACCACAAAAGAAGAGCCGTTCCATGCTACCTATGAGAATGCGATGGAAGCTATCAATGGTTTGCGTGAGAAATTTGGTGGCTCTGTTCTTTTTGGCAATGAGAAAGATGATTCCTTCAAAAGCAGTATTGGACAAATCTATCAGACTTTTGGTGGCGAAGAACTCTATCCCAGCGTGGAGGAGAAAGCCGCTATGCTGCTCTATCTCGTCACAAAGAACCACTCTTTCAGCGACGGTAACAAACGCATTGCCGCTACGCTGTTCCTCTGGTTCCTCAATGGTAACCATATCCTCTATCATCCTGATGGCAGCAAGCGTATTGCAGATAGCACTCTCGTTGCTCTCACGTTGATGATTGCCGAGAGTAGGACAGAAGAAAAGGATGTCATGGTGAAGGTTGTTGTCAATCTGATAAACAAAAACAACGATGAGTAAAGCAGAGTACAAGCGTTTAGGCGACTATATCAGAGAAGTGAATGTTCGTAACAAGGATTTAGAGGTTACGAACTTGCTGGGTGTGAGCATTTCGAAGGAGTTTATGCCTTCGATTGCTAATACCATTGGCACGGATATGTCCACCTATAAGATTGTGGAACGGGGGCAGTTTGCTTACGGTCCTGTCACTTCACGTAATGGCGATAAAGTATCTATTGCTTTGCTTGATGGGTATGACGATGCTATCATTTCTCAGGCATACACTGTTTTTGAAGTTGTTGACCTCGAACAGCTGTTGCCTGAGTATTTGATGATGTGGTTTCGTCGTCCAGAGTTTGACCGTTATGCACGTTTCCATTCTCATGGCAGTGCTCGTGAGATATTCGATTGGGACGAACTTTGTGATGTTATGCTCCCCATCCCCTCTATCACTCGCCAGCGTGAAATCGTATCAGAATACGAAACGCTGACCAATCGCATCTGTCTCAACAATCAAATGATTCAGCACCTCGAAGCCACCGCCCAAGCCCTCTACCGCAAAACCTTCGTCGATAACATCGACAAAGAAA
>OCVV012863763.1_pt1 | contig 10649 bp, 30 predicted proteins | sample 1539721 | NCBI WGS metagenome assembly OCVV01 (sample SAMN02144230, study PRJEB22623) | gut metagenome | biome: sheep rumen | host: Ovis aries | place: New Zealand
CAGCATAGATATTAAATATCGTATGATATGAATATCAATCCAAAACTCTTAAAAGATGTAAATGAGCAGTTAACTCTTTTAAATAACAAAATAGATAATAAACAAGATGAAGGAACTTTATTATGGACTAATCCAAATCCTTCAAGTTCGTTTTCGGCACAAACAATTAACTTAAATTTAACTGATTACAAGTTTATTGAAATATATTACATAAGATATTCAGGAGAAAACATATTTTGTAATAGAGTACCTTTTGAAAATACTGAAATATATACTCAATTAAATTATTGTGATTATGATATTGGCAATGTTCGTGCTTGGATTAGAAATGTTAGATTAAGAACTACTGACATATATTTCAATACTGCAAGTATTAATGGAAATGTTGATAATAACTCATTAGTTCCTTATAAAATAATTGGTTACAAAAATTAACTGCTTAATAGAGATACTTAAACCATAATGGTTTATGAATATTAATAAAAAATTATTAAATATATTTAAAAAAGTAAAAACTACAAGTGATGAATATACATATACTTGTAGTTATATAAATCCTATTTTAGATGGATTAACTGGTTATTCTTTATATAGTGATGATAGTGGAACAAATGAAAATATAACTTTGAGTGATAGTGCTGCAAACTATGAGTATTTAGAAATATTTTATAGAAATGTAGATAATATTTATTCTTCTGTTAGAGTTAAAAATCCTAACGAAAAAAGTGTTGGATTATTAATTCCAGTTTGCTTTACTGGTGGTTCTGGAAATGTTGGGTTATTTGCTTTACATAATAGAACAATAAATATATCAGGAACAAGTATAAAAACACTATCAGTTGGTAATAATGGAAATTATTATGCTGGATTTGCTTTATGGGAAAACAGAAGTCCATCTGTTGAAAAAAATAATTACATATATATAACTAAAGTTATTGGTTATAAATAAAAATTAGAGGGTTTCTTTTAAAAAGGAGAATAGATATGAAAAAGAAATTTAAAAAAATATGGAACAATAGAATATTTAGAACATTTGTAGAAACATTAGTTGCTACACTTGTAGGATACTTAACTTGTAATAGTATCTTTGATTTAGATAGTAATGCTCTAATAAGTTTATTAGTAACTGCAATAGCAACAGGTTTAAGTGCTATCATGCCGTTGTTAAATGAAGATTCAGAAGATTAAATATCAATATGCAAAACCAAGTGGAAAACCAAGTAAGACTAGGGGTGCTAAATTCCTAGTCGATACCACTTGGAAAGAATTTTACAATGTAGAATTTAATAAGAACTATTTCATAGAAGATGAATTAGAGTTCTTAAAAGCACTTAAAAACGATTTAGAGCAACAATTAGAAGAAACTAAAGAAGATATCAAGAAATTAGAAAAAACTCGTTAAAATGACTAAAAATGAGTAAAAAGGAGATAATATGATAAAAGAAGCAAGAGTATCAAACGGAAACATAAAAGTTTCAGAACATTTTAGGCTAAAAGAATTACAATGTAAAGATGGTACTGATTTAGTAAAATATTGTCCTGAAACATTAGAAAAAATTGAACAATTAAGATCATTAACTGGTTGTAAAAGATGTAATGTTACATCTGGTTATAGAACTCCAGCACACAATAAAGCAATAGGTGGTGCATCTAGTTCTTCTCATACTGAAGGTTATGCTATGGATGTAAACTTTGAAGGTAGTAGATACACTCACAAAGAAATATGTTGTATGGCACAAGATATTGGAATTAGAGGAATAGGGTATATTTCTTCTACTGCTGTTCATTTAGATATGAAAAATAGAACATATCGTGGAGATGAACGAGTAAACTATTCAAATAATGTAGGTGGAGATTTCTACAAATACTTTAATATTGAAAAGGGTAGTTTGCCTACAAGCAAAGTAGATACAAGTAAATTCCCTACTTTAAGAAAAGGTAGTACAAATGTATATTACATTAAGCAATTACAAACTAGATTAAATGAACTTGGTTATAAAGGTTCTAATAAAAAGATTTTGACAGTAGATGGAAAGTTTGGAACTAACACTTTATATGCAGTAAAAGTATTCCAAAAAGCAAGAGGATTAGTTGTTGATGGAATAGTAGGAAAGAAAACATGGAAGGCATTATATGAGTGATGTTGTAATCGTTGCTTTTATTAGTTCATTCACAAGTTGTTTGACAGTTGCACTTCCATTATTATTCCAAACTAACAAAGCACGAAAAAACCAATTCAAAGAAATTAAAGATGGTTTAATATGCACTTTAAGAAATGACATCTTACAAATATATTTAAAGAATAAAGACAAGCAAGAATTTACTTTACTAGAAAAACAAACTATTAATTATGCTTATAGAATCTATACGAGTTATGGTGGTAATTCTTTTATAAAAGATATAGTAGATGAAATGAATGCTTGGAGATCACACTAAAAAAGAGTAGGGTAAAACCTACTCTTCTTTTTTTATGCTTTTGTAGAATATCCACATTTAGAACAAACGAAATATTTTACTTGCTTGTTTTTAGTTTTGTATTTTGTTCTACCAAAAATAGCAAGTATTAAAGCTGGTATTGTGAAAAATAACCACTTAAATAATTCTAACCACCAACCAATGAATAGCCAGTAGATAATCCCCTTATGTTTCTTTACAAGTTTAGTTTCATTAACTATTTGAACTTGCATCTCTGATCCACATTTTTTACAAATCATTTTTATATCACTCCTAAACAAGATTATATCTTATTTTGGAAAAAAGTAAATATTGTGCTATAATTTGTAATTTTGTGGAAGGAGGTTTCATTTTTGAATTATAGATATCTAGTAATTTATCAAAAAAGTTCTGGAGAACTAATTTATAGAACTAGAACTTCAAGACCAAACTACAAAGTAGGGGATAGAACTTCAATGGGTTGGAAAGTGATAGATATAAAGAATTTATACAAAGGAAACATAATCACATCATATACCTATCGAAAACAACTTGCAAGAAAAAATTGCATAAATGATGTGATTTTAAAATTATCGAATCTTGGAAGTAAGCAAGTATTGAATACTATTACGAACTATATGATGGTTTATATGTTTATTAAAATTTGTGTAAACTTTAAATAATTGCAAAAAAGATATTGAAAAATTATTAATTGTATATTATATTGTGTTTATAAGATGACAGACAAAAGTGTAGGATAATACGAAAAAAATCTACTCTTTTTGATTTGTATATGGAAGTTAACATAATATATATTCTAACAAGTTCCTTATACAAATCGAGTAGATACACTCGATTTTTTTGTTATCTAGGAAGGAGTGAAATAATGAGAAACATTAAAAGTGTTTATCCAAACTTATTAGCAGAACTAACAAGAAATGGATACTCATATCATGCTTTTGCTAAAGTGTTAGGAATTAGTGTTCCATCACTATCAAACAAGATGAATGGTAAAACTGATTTTACTTTAAGAGAAGCTATGGAAATTATGGATTTATTTAATTTAGACATTAGATATTTATTTGAAAAGAGGAAATAAGAATGAAAAGATTAGTTTTTAAAAAATGGGTTGAAGTTTTGGTTTCTATTATTGCATTAACTGGACTTGCAGTATGTTGGGGATTTGGAAATATTAATTTATTACTATCGTTAACTGGTGCAGTAGTTTCTATTGTTGCTATGGTTTCATTAGTCATGTATGGAAGAATTTAAAAAACAAGATTTATATCCACTTGTTGATGAATGGATTAACGAACAATACTATCAAGAATATTCTGATAACACTTTAAAACAATATAAAGCAAATGTATTAAAGTTCGTTGATTGGATGGATGATGATGAGATTCTTACTAAAGACACTACAATCAGATTCAAGAATTATGTTTATAATCTTGAACCTAGACCAAAGACATCGACAATTAACACTTGGATCATAGAGATTAATAAATTTCTAAAATACATAGATAGAAAAGACTTAACACTAAAGAAAATCAAGATGCAAGTTAAAACAAGCAATAATGAAGTTCTAACTATTGCAGATTACAAAAGATTATTAAGATTTGCAAAAAGAAAAAATAATATGCAGTTGTATTACATAATCAAAGTTCTTGCTATGACAGGAATAAGAATATCAGAACTAAAGTATTTCACAGTTGAGAACATTAAAGAAAACTACATAGATGGATTCAACAAAGGTAAAGAACGAAAGATTATTTTAAGACAGGACTTGGCTAGAGAATTAAGAAAGTATGCTAGAGATAACAATATCAAAACTGGTTATATCTTTAGAGGTGCAAAAAAAGGATGTATGCCAAACAAAGCAACTATTTGGAAACAATTAAAAAAGACAGCAGGTGCTGCTAGAGTAAACAAAAAGAAAGTTCATGCTCATTCTTTTAGACATCTATTTGCACAAATATTTTTAGAATCGTATCCTGGTGCAATTACTGAATTAGCTGACATATTAGGACACAACTCATTAGAAACAACAAGGTTATACACTAGAACATCAAATAAACAAAAGAAATCAAAAATGGAACAAATGAGTTTCAAGTAAAGGAATTGAAATGAAAAGATTGCAATTAAATTCAGAGGGTTTTGGAGATGAGATTCTGGATCGTTTTGAGATAGTAATCTACACTCCAATTATTAACAGATGGAACACAAACAACGAAGATGCTGCACTACATAAAGTTAAAAGTATGGTAGGTAAGATAGCATTTGAGTTTATTGATTACAAACAAGATTATAGGAAGGTTATTAAAGATTCAGAAGATTATCAAGAACTACTAAAAAGATATAGGAGATAATCAATGAAAGATATAAAAGAATTTAAAAAGCAATTAATGGAAGAAATAATATTTGAAAAAGAAAAAGACAAAGCACTTATATGCTCTGGAAAAATTAAGAATCAATATCAAAATTACGATGTTGATTTTACAAAGTTATATGCCAGACTTGTGAAATATCAAATAGCAACCTATGGAGAAACATTAAGTAATCCACAAGTAACAATTAATTTTAGATATGGAAGATAGGAAGATATGGAAACAAAAAAAGATATGACTATGTATTTCATCTATTCAGAAGATGGCAAACAATACATAGATTCTTGCATAGGGTTAAAGCAATTAAGTTATTTCCTTAATAGGCAAGAATGGAGAATAAAAAGAGAGTTAAAAAACATAAGAAGAAAAAGAAAAGCCGAAAACAAACTAATTAAGAATAAACAAGGTTTAAAGTTCATCATAATTAGTGAAAGAGAATTACAGCTTGGAAAATAGGAAGGAAGATGAAAATGGATAATAATTACTTATTAGTGGAGAACAACAAAATTAGTTATTTCTTTGATACTAGAGAATTACAATTTGTTAAATACTCAAATGGAGTTTTATATATCAAACTAAAATGTTCTAACGAAGTAGATCAAATTGGTTTAGATAAAAATAAAGCAGATAAGATACTAAAACTAATTAAAGAAAATTTAAAAGATTAGGAGGATGAAAAATGGCACAAAAAAGAATGTTCGATAAAAGAATAACTGAAAGTGATAGATTTACAGACTTGCCTAATTCATCAAAAGCACTCTACTTTATGGCAGGAATGAGTGCAGATGACAAAGGGTTCTTCCAACCAAGAAGATTACAAAAAGCTTGTGGATTTAGTGATGATGACTTCAAAATATTAATAGCAAAAAATTATTTCATATCATTCCCAAGTGGAGTAATGGTGGTAACAGATTGGAATAAAAACAATTGGTTAGATAAAAGAAGAATAACTGAAACTGAATATATTGATGAACTAAAATTACTAAAAATTATCAATGAAAAATACGAATTAAAGAGTGAAAATGAGTTGTGTTTAACAAGTGCTAAGCCAATGCTTAGCCAGAATAGTATAGAAGAGAATAGTATAGAAGAGAATAGTATAGAAGAGAATAGTAGTAGTATAGAGGACAACAACAACATTTTTTCACTTTATGAAAATGAAATTGGAACATTAAATTCTCGACAATATCAAGAATTAGATAATTTTAGAAAATTATTATCTGATGAACTTGTTGTTGAAGCTATTAATAAAACTGCTGATAGCAAAGGTAAATGTTTTGCTTATTTAAGAAGTATTTTAAAAACATGGATTCAAAAAGGTTATAAAACTTTAGGAGATATTAAAAACGAATCAAAAGAAGATAAGAAAGGCATAGATTGGTATAGTGAAGATGAATAGAAGGATGTATTCAGTTCTATGTGATAATTTCAATAAACAAAAGAGTGAAGATCACTATGAACTTTTAAAAGAAAATTTAAAAAATTATGATCCAGTATATTTGGAACGAGCAATTAAAAAGATAGTTAATGAAGATAAGTTCTTTCCAAGTGTAGCTAGATTAAAAGAAGTTGTTGAAATGGTTTCAAGTGAACCACTAACAAAAGAAGAAAAATTAAAAAGATGGGAAAAAGAAGGTATAGTTCCAGAATGTATTTCTAAAGAACCACAAGAAGAACAAATACAAGATGAAGAACTAGAAGAACTACAAAACGAGTGGAACTTACTATTTGGATAATAAGAAAGTAGGTTTTTATGAAAGTAGAAGAAAGAACATTTAGATTTTATGAAATAGCATTTTGCTTAATGGCATCAGTTATGTTATTTATGTTATTTATCGTGATATTTTTTATTCAATTAAAAATGAATCCTTACGATGTTAACAAAGATGGCACAGTAGATTGGAATGACATTATTGAAGTACAAAAATATGTAGTAGGAGAAGAGGATGAAGAAAGTAATGCTTAACGGAGAATACTTATCAATGGAAACAGCAAATGAATTAGTTCTTTTAAGGAACGAAAACAAACGATTAAAAGAAGAATATAAGCATTTAAGTGAAATATACGATGATAGTTGTAAATCATTTAAGAAACTCTTTAAAAGGGTAAATAAGGCAATAGAATTTATAGACAATCTATTAGAAAATGGAGAATATGTAGATTATATTGAATTTACAAAAGAACAAAAAGAAGAATTAAAGCAAATATTGAAAGGATGTAAAAATGAAGGATAGAAAAGAAGAATTTAAAAAAATTAAGGAACTTATAAAAGAATTTGTAGATGTAGCAGAATTTGGATTATTTGATACAAGAAATATAGTTGGAGATCACATGATAACCATCTACAAAGGTAAATATTTTATTTTAGATATTTGTTTTGGATATGGATATTTTGAAGTCTTTGGAACAACACACCTAGAGTTTTGGAAATTAAGTAAATATTATTCTAAATTAATTAAAAAATTGGAGGTAAAAGAATAATGACTAAAACAATTACGATAGTAGCATTAATGCTATTTGTAGCAAATTTATTATTTCTAGCTGCAAATATAACAAACGCAAAGAATATACCAGTATGTGTAGTACCAGTACAACAAGTTACTTACATAATCAAAGTACAAACTGATTCTGATGGAAATGTAGAATTGGAGAACGAATAATGATAAGAATTAAAAGATATATTTTAGATGAAAAAGATATTAAAGAAATAAAAAATGTTGAAGATTTATTAACAATTATATTTAAAGATGGTTCTTATAGAGAAACGCAAGGGACATTTGATGATATAGAGTGGAACTATGATACTGATATGTATTGTAAAGTAATGACAAAAATACAAAATAGAAATAAAGAACTTGAAGAAGAAAATAAAGGATTAAAAGAAGAATTAAAAGCACTAAAAGGAGAATAGATATGAAAATAGGAGATTATGCGAGAACTAAAAATGGGAATATTTTTAAAATCGAAGATATTACTGATGTTTCTACATTTGATTATTCTAAAAAGATAATATTTGATAGTACAGGATGGTATGTAACTAATGAAGAAATAATTAAGTCAAGTGATAAACTTATTGATTTAGTACAAGTTGGAGATGTTATAACAACTAATAATTTATGTGGAGAAATTACTAAAATAGATGGAGATAAGATTTATACAACTTGTTATGATGGAGAATATTGTTCGGCAAGTGATATTAAATCAATAGTAACAAAAGAGATGTTTGCAAGTATGGAATATAGAATAGGAGAATAGATATGAGTGCAAAAGAAATGTTTGAAAAACTAGGGTATAAAGTTTTAGCAAATAATGATATTGAAATAATGTATGTAAATGACACACACACGATTATATTTCATAAAATAAATATTGATATTTATTGTACTAATTTAATAAATATTGACTTATTACAAGCAATAAATAAACAAATAGAAGAATTGGGGTGGAATAATGTTAAAGATTAAAGATTATATATTTAATGAAAATGAAATATTGCAAATTAGTAAAGGGGTACAAAATACACTTTCTATAACATTAAAATATAGTGATAAACTATTAAAAATAAATAATGCAACATTTAATGATATAGAGTGGAACTATGAAGATTCATTTGTTCAAAGATTGGAAGAAGAATGTGGAAAGTTAAAAGAAGAAAATAAAAAGTTTGATGTAATAAAACAGCTTCTAAAACAAGAAGAAAAAATATATGGATCTTTAACAGATGCTGGGAAAATGATTTTAAAAATAATAGATGGAGAAGAATAAATAATGGCAATAGTTGAAATAGGTAGTGAAGTTTATAATATACCAGAACAAGTAGCATCAAAAATATTAGATATGTCTTTTAAAATCGAAGAACTTGAAATGGAAGTTAGAAAGCTAAAAAAAGATGTGTTAGATGAAGAAATAAATTGGCACTCACAAAGACGAAAAAGAATGGCAGAAAAAAGAGAGAAATTAAAATATAAGCAAATAATAAATGAATTAGAAAAGTATTTAGAATATAACAAAGATAATTCATTTGATACTTTTGGTGTATATAGAGAACTATTAGAAAAACTACAAGAATTGAAAGGAGAAGAAAATGAAAGTAATTGATTTATTAAATAAGATAGCAAATGGTGAAGATGTACCTAAAAAGATAAAATTTTTAGATAAACAATATACATTCGAAGAAGAATATAAAAAATATTATAGACATGGTGTAATTTCTGATTCTTTTGAAGATGATTGGTATATATTTAAAATATTAAATGATGAAGTAGAAATCATAGAAGATACACCAAAAGAAGATAAGAAAATAGAAAAATTAGATATTTCTGGTTTATGTAATACTGAAATAACATTAAAATATTTTCATAAATTAAATGAAATAATAGATTTTATAAATAGAAAAAATGATTAGATTTTTATAAAAAGTATTTTAAATAAAAAAATGTTTAAAACAATAGATATTTAAACTGAATAAAAGAACATATATAGGAGCAATATAATATTTTGGTATTGTTGCATAGGTAATTAAATGAAAAAAAGAAAAGATAAAAGATTTTATATATTGTATTCTTCTGATGATATTCCAGTAGCAACATTTGAAGATCAATACGAATTAGGAGAGTTTTTAGATAAACCTCATAGAAGTTTACAAAGTACCATCAGCAGATTACTAAAAGGAAAAACAAAGAGAGTTGTAGATAAGAAAGGAAATGTTTATAGCTTATTTGTTTATAGGAAGGAAGATGAGTAAATGGAAGGTGTAATTATAACTGCAATAATTTGTGTGTCAATTTGCTTTATAGCAGTAATAAACAAAGATAAAGATAATAAGTAGGTGGAATATGAAGGAAAAAGATTTGAATAAATTTTATTGGTTACAAAAGGAAATCAAAGATTTAGAAGAACGAATTGCAATATTAGATTCTGGAATATCAGCAATCAAATATGATTCACTTTCAGTTAGTGGAACAAAACATAGTGAAACACTTCAAGAACGAATAACTGAATTAAAAGATACTTGGATGGAGAAAAGAGTATCAGCTTTAGAAGAATATATCAAAATAGAAAAGTATATCCTATCAGTTCCAGATGAAGAACTACGATTAATTATGAGATATAGATTTATGGATCTTATGAAATGGGAACAAATAGGAAATAAGATGGGATATGATAGAACATCAGTTGCAAAAAAAGTGAAAGGATGGTTTAAGAAAAATGGGAACTAATTATTATGCAATAAAAAATAAAATAAGTTTAAGACCGTCATCTGTTCATATTGGAAAATCATCATTAGGACATAAGTTTTTATTTAGAGGTTATTCAGGAGAAGAATTAGGTATTGATTACGAACAATTAAATATATCATCTGTTGGAGATTGGAAGAAGTATTTATACGATAATGAATTAGTTATTTTAGATGAATATGATGAAATAATTTCTCATAAAGATTTCTTCGATATGGTTGAGGAAATGCAATTAAATGAAAATGAAGATGACTTTAAATATAATGGAAATATAAACGGTTATAGATTTGATTTTAGAGAATTTAGTTAGGAAGTGAATAGATATGAATTTATTAATTAGAAGTCAAAATCGTTTAAGCCTTGTAAAAGTAAATAATAATATAACAATTGAACATAGTTTAAGACCAGGTGCAACAGGTTATCAAATGTATGTTGGTATAACAAAAATAGGAGAATACGAAACCGAAGAAAGAGCTAAAGAAATATTAACTGATATACAAGGAATAATATGTCTAAAAGATATGTATATCAATGATAAACAAGAAGTTCTAAAATCTTGGGAAAAGTTTTCAAAAGAACAAATTCACAAAGT
>OCVV011361300.1_pt1 | contig 10648 bp, 9 predicted proteins | sample 1539721 | NCBI WGS metagenome assembly OCVV01 (sample SAMN02144230, study PRJEB22623) | gut metagenome | biome: sheep rumen | host: Ovis aries | place: New Zealand
CATATAAAACTGTATCAATTTATGATTCTGAAAAGAAAGATACTACTGATACTCCAGGCTATGTAGAATTCGATATTACTGCATCTAAATATAATGAATTATTTAAGCATGATGCAATATATTTCGTTCCAACTAGTTCAAAGCTATCTGAAGATGATGGATCTAACTTCTACTTCTATAACGATAATACAATCTATAATCCATTACATTACAATATGTTCTATCCTAAGTGCTATGACAAAATCGAGGGAGACACATACGACTACTATAGACCAACTAAATTCTATATGCCAGAAAAGAAAGATGCCACTTATAGTGGTAAATTCTACGCATTTGATTTCGATTATATTGATAACTATATCAATAAACAAAATGAATATGAAAATAAAGAATTTAGTCTAAATGGAACTAAGATGAATGTAAAATTCAAAAATAATAATACATTGACAAAAATCGTTAAAACTGGATATGCATATTCAAATGACTGGAAGGTTTTAACTGAGGGATATGAGACATGTAATATCGATGGTGGCTTCTTAGGCATTATCATTCCAGAGAATACTGATTTTGTTGATGTTAGCTTAGAATTTAAGCCAGATAAGCTTTCTACTGGTTTGAAAGTTAGTATTGTTGGTAGTATAATATATTTATCTATTACTATTATGGCATTTGCTATACCTGCAATAAAAAAGAAAAGAAAAGGATTGAATTAATTATGAAAATAGTCTCTATAGTTGTTCCATGCTATAACGAGCATGAAACAATTGAAATTTATTACAATGAGACAATTAAATATTTAAGTGATGATTATAATTGGAACATAGTTTTTGTTAATGATGGTTCTAAGGATAATACATTAGAAATAATGAAATCTTTATCAGAAAAAGATAAGAGAATCAAATATGTATCATTCTCTAGAAATTTCGGTAAGGAAGCTGCAATGTATGCTGGTCTAGAGGCAGCACAAAAGCTTAATTCTGATATGGCAATAATAATGGATGTAGATCTACAGGATCCACCATCATTAATACCTGAATTATTAAATGCACATGCTGAAGGCTACAACCTAGTTTATACAAGACAAAAAAATAGACATGGCTCATCTAAAAAGAGTGCCTTCTTCTCTTTATCATTCTATAAGGTATATTCATTCTTTACAAAAGATAAAGGAATGGCTAAGGGAGCTAGAGACTTCTGTCTATTAGATAAAAAGGTGATTAAAGCCTTCTTAGACATCAAGGATCAAGAAAGATTCACTAAGGGTATTTACCATTATGTAGGCTTCAAAAATAAAGTAATCGAATTTGATTATCAAAAGCGTGTAGCTGGAACTACAAAATGGAATTTCAAAAAGCTATTAAGATACGCATTTGTTGGAATAAGAGAATTCTCACCTTTATATAAATACATACCTAAGTGCTTTGCCATATTATCATTCTTTGTATTGATTTATGATGTTGTAAGACAAATAATTAATTGTGTTGATGCTAATACAATTAATGTATTTAATTGGACTAATATAAGATTTGATTTAGCTTTAATTGCTGTATTCATTACATTGTATTACTTGTTTAAGCTTGTTTATGAGCTTAGAAGCCAAACAAGAAATAGACCAATATATATTGAGGAAGATTCAAATATAGAGGAACAAGATGAAACAAAGTAAAAAAGAAATAATCCTTGAAATGATTAGATTTTTAATAGTTGGTGGTGTCGCAACATTAGTTGACTATGCTGTTTTCTATTTATTCAATCTAGTTATTTTAAAACAAGCTAACGTTAATGTTAATCTAATAATATCTACTGCGCTAGGCTTCACTGCAGGTTTACTTACAAATTGGTTCTTACAAAAATTTGTATATAGATATATTACAACTAAACAAACAAAATCTAAGGTTGTCTTTACTAAATTCGTTATTCTAAGTCTAATAGGTCTAGGTATAACAGAATTAGGTATAAATATAGCTTCTCCTATTTATCCAACATTAGTATTATCTATATTTGGTATAAAATTCCAATTCTGGAAGCTATTTATGAAGGTTTTAATGACAGGTGTTGTTTTAGTATTTAATTATTTTGGAAGAAAATATTTTGTATTCAAATACGAAAACCCACAAGAAAATCTAGATAGCCCTACAAAATTAGAGCAAGAAAAGGAAAATGAGGAAGCTAATGAATAATTGGCTTCTTCTTTTATTTTAATAATTAGTAAGTAGAAAAGTATTTTTTATTATGTTATAATAAAAGGAAACAGGGAGGTATTTATCATGGCAGAAAAAAAAGAAACTGAAATGGAACAATTTAATGAAGAAGATTTCTTAACTCGTAGTGAAGAAATTGAATATAATCTTAAGGAGATTAAAAAAGCTACTCAAAAGCTAAATGAGCAAAAACAAGAATTCGCTAAAAAGGTTAAAGAATATAACGAAGAAAGAAAAAAGATGAATGAGCTTTTAAAATCTCTTCCAAAGAATGAAGATGATGATGATTATGATCCAGAGCAAATGACTCTATTTGATGAGGATGATAATGAATTATTCGATACTGATTTTGATGATTGTATCTACGATGCTGATTTCATTAAGGATTTAAAGGTTGCATTATTCGAATTAAATCAAGTTATTTATAATACTGAAGCAAATTCAAAAATCAGATCAGCAGTTAATAAAGTAAATAAAGTCGTATATGAATACGAAAATCCAGATAAGGATATAGATTTATAATATAGAGAGGATATGAGAATATCCTCTTTTTTGTATACGAAAAAAAAACAGGTATAACCCTGTTAATTATTAAACTAGCATAGTGTAATTGAAATATCCACCAGTATTGATTTGTTCAATTACTTGATTTGCTTCTTTTATTCCTAGTTGATATGCCTTATTTAAATATTCTAAGGCAATATTATTATTTTTAGGAACTATTGAGCCTTCATAATATATAACACCTAAATTATAACAAGCTCTACCATCATTTAATTCGGCAGCTCTTTTATACCAATTAATAGCCTTTTGAGAATCTTTAGCTCTTGGATGAGTATGATATAAATATCCTAAATAATATGCAGCATCCTTATATCCAGCATTAAATGCCTTCTCATACCACTCAAATGCTAATTCTAGATTTATTTCTGTGCCTATACCATTTAGATACATACCAGCTAAATTAAACATTTGGATTTCATTATCCATTTCGGCATATTTCTTAGTTATTTCAAATGCTTTATTTAGATCCTTAGGTACACCAATTCCCTCTTTATACATATTCGCAATTTGAACTGATGCATATTTATTTTTTTCTGCAGCTTGTGTTAGCCAATAAATAGATTCAGTGTAGCTTCTTATTACTGCAACACCCTTAAAATACGCTTCAGCAATAAACATTTGAGCTTCAGTGTTACCTTGTTTTGCTTTTTCTAGCATTGTATCAAAAATAGTATTCATTTTAGCACCGCCTTTATAAAAATTATATCATAATAAGCCTATAATTACGATAAAAAACTATTAATATTATCAATTACAATATCTGATAATATTGTTGTTTCATCCTTATTAATTGAAGCCTTAAATTCTTCTTTTTCTTCTTCCGTAGTAATTTCGGTTTGATAATGATATAGATACTGATAATATTTATTATTTGATTCAACTGATAGCCATGGTGTAGTATGGTCAATTTCTTCTAATAACACTCTTTTAACATTGTCACTATCATTTAATCTATTGTACAAAGAAAACGTATTATAAGGAACTGTAACATCATTAATACCATTGAATATCAATGCCTTTATATTAGATTTCTTGATAGCCTTTGAGGCAGACATAAATATTTTATTACCAAAATATGTAGCACAAGATAGCTTGAATGCTGGATACGTAAAATCAGCAAATCCTCCAACTGTTTGCTTTGCTCTATGAAACATCAATTCAAACGGTGTATCATATGCTGAAAATGTAATAATATAATCAGCCTTTACACCAAGCGAAAGTGATGCTGAAATACCAAATGCGCCCCATGAATGACCAACCATGATGAATTTATTTTTAATTAGATTATTTTCAATTATAAAATCATATGCGGCTTTTACATCATATGCTGATTGAAATAGGCCCTTCATACTATTTCCTTCGCTATTTCCTGATGCAGTTAAATCAATTGCGAAAACTGAATAGCCATTCTCATAAAACCAGTTTTGGTATTGTGTATCTAAACCATCAGCTAAGCTTCCCATACCGTGAGCTGATAAAACTAATCCTTTTTCATCCTCATGCTTATAATAATATCCTTTTAAATTGTTTTTACCTGATTTAAAATCATATTCCTCTCTTACGCTTAAATTAGGATAATCAACTCGATATTTATATATGATATATTCTAATTTATCTTCATCAAATATTTCAACGTCTGAGCCTCTTTTGTCAAATATTGATTTATTTACAATCGCAGTAGCGATATAGCCTCCAATAAAATAATTGATGATTAAAAATAGAAATATACAACCTAGTATAATTAATAACTTCTTTTTTTTCATAACTTCCTCTTACTACATTAATAAAACGATGAATAGTTCATCGTTTTATATTTTTTATTGATAATTTTTAATTTTTACTAATGTTAAAACATTTTGTCCATTCAAATAGTCGTATGTAACCTCATCCATAATCTTTTTAACCATGTAAATACCTAAACCACCAATCTCTCTTTCAGATGATGATGCGTTAATATTAGGATCTTCTCTAGTTAACGGATTAAATGGTTTACCATTATCCTTAAATATGAATGATACTCTATTTTTACATTTAGATAATGTTACTTCTACAGTACCTTTAACCTCGTATGCATAATTTGCAACATTTACGAATACTTCCTCAAGTGCTGTATTAATCATTATTATATCTCTATTAGAGAATTCTAGCATTTTTAATAATGATGATGTGTAATCAAATAAATTATTTAATTCCTTAACATCAGCATTGAATATACGGCTTTCAGTCATTGTGATATCATTTGAAAATTCATATGTTAAAATTGTAACATCATCAAATTGTTCTGCATCACCTGAGAATTTTTCAATATCCTTTCTTAATGATATTGTGAAATCTTGTGGTGTCATAACAGCATTCTTTGTTGCGAATTCGAATAATCTGTCCTGACCATATAATTCATTATTAATATTATGTGCTTCTGTTATACCATCTGTATATAAACAAATTTTATCGCCTTTATCAAGGTATAATGTTCTTTCGTGATATTCTATACCTTCCATCGCACCAAGAACTAAATCTGGCTTATCATCAATGAACTCAGCTTTACCATTTTTAATTAACAATGGCTTAGTATGACCTGCGTTAGTATATTTCAATTCACCACTTGATAAATTTAATATACCAAGCCAGCTTGTAACAAACATTTCTGCCTCATTATTGTTGCATAATAATTCATTACATCTTTTCATAATATGAGCTGTATCACGCTTGAATGATGTTGTTAATGATTTAATTAATGTTTCAGTCTTCATCATAAATAATGCAGCTGGTATACCTTTACCAGAAACATCAGAAATAACAATTGCTAAATAATTTTGATCGATGTAGAAGAAATCATAGAAATCGCCACCAACGCTTCGTGCCGGATTCATTAAACCATAAATGTTCTCTTTATCCAATGGCTTGGGTAATACACTAAGCTGAATTGATGTGGCTACATCTAATTCTGATTGCATCTTTTCTTTTTCTCTAACATTATTAGATTCAACTAATAATAGCTTAAATGCTCTATTAGATACGCCATAAGAAATATTAGAAATCAATAATAATACAAGCCATCTACCTAAATAATAATATAAGAAAGCCTTTAAATATCTATTATCGCCTTCGGCTCTTAGCTTATCGATATAAGCAACTCTTTCTCTAAATGTAGCATCCTCACAGAATACGGTCTTTGTTTCGCCGTTAATTACTACTTCAATATAACCGTTACCATTTAATAAATTTGAATCCCATTCACCAATTAGCATACCGCAATATATAGCAATAAGCATTGCGAAAGTTATAGCGATAAAGGTGAATAACGATACCTTAGGATTATAATAATGATTTACAATTACGAGTACTAATGGCCACATTAATACAACGTGCTTAGGTATTAATACATTTAGTGTAAATACTACTACTATAAACTGGGTTATCAAAAAATATTTAAATGATTTCTTTTTAATCATTCTAGTTTTTGTATATAGTATATTAGATACTAAAATAGCAATTAAAATAGGGAAAACTATTTTTATTAATAATAAAGTTCTTTCAGTTACACGAAATACATTCACTAAATAAAGTATGAATACAGCAGCTACAACTATACCTGTATACATACAGCCTTTAGCTAAGCTTTTATTTGCATCCTCTTCATTTTTTAAAAATACTTCTTGAGATAATACTTCTTCTTTTTCTTTCATAAATCTTCTATCCCCATAAAGGTAAGCTCAACAAGCTTTTTAAACTCCATATAAGCATATGTATCCTCTAAACCCTCAAAGCATTTAGTTAATTCATTATAACGCCATTTATGAAGTCTTGGATCTGATTCTCTAAATCTTGACCAGAACTTATCTCCTAAATCCTTATAATCATGATACATTGACCTAATATTTGATAATTTATCTCCTAGTGCGACTATTTTACAATCAATTGATGATGCCTTTAGGTGTTCTAAAGCTCTTTTCTTTGTTTCAATCCAGCTTTCACCATCTTTATATCCTGGCATCATGTTTTGGGATTCGTTAGATACTATATCAGCTATTCTCTTACCGAATTTTTTCTCGATGTCTTCATATGTAACATCAGTATCTTCAATTAAATCATGTAATGCAGCTGCCGCAATTAATTCATGATCCTTAGTCATTGTTGCCACTATAGCCATTGCCTCTAGTGGATGAATAATATAAGGAATTCCATTACCTTTTCTTTCAATATTTTTATGTTTTTCTGTAGCATATATAATCGCACTATCGATTAAGCTACTATCAACATTACTCAATTACATCATCACCAATCTTGATTAATCCCATACTACAGCCTATTTGAGTTAATCTCTTAGCCATCTTTTCGTTGCTCTTTCTTGGGCCATATAGAGTATCTAATAAGTATTTAACTATAGTTTCACCCATACCCTTTTCGAAGATATAAACAACACAAAGAGCTAATAAGCCTGCAGCTGAAGTTATTATATCAATATCCTTTCCTGCAAATTGTCTTACAGAAAATTCGTATGCTAATTCAGCATACTTTTTAGCAAAATCATCTAAATCCTTCAATGTCTTAAATCCAAATGATTTAAATACCTGTAAAAAGTTTCTAACTGATACTTCCTCAATTTCCATATTACCGATTGTAGCAATTCTCTTATTAAGTTTTTCAAAGCCACCATTATCTAGGTACGCCTTAAATGAATCACCATTAAGCTCAACTTCATCAAATTTACCATTACTTACTATTTGCTTAACTCTTCTTCTGTAATCCTCAATTGAATTTCTAAATTGACAGAATTCCTCGTCAGCAATTTCTAGCAAACCTGCTAAACGGCTTAATATTCTATAATACTCCTTGGGAATTTCTACATCGCTCTTGTAACCTGTATCATGTTGTACAGATGCCCAAGCATGCTGTAAAATACTTCTCAATTGAATTTCAAATCTATATTCATTTATTTTTGGGTTATTTGGATCATAATACATTTCCTTTGGGATTTTACAAATATAATGTAGTGACATATAACCAAATTGGTCTACATTATGCATTTTTCTCTTATCAATAGTATTATCCCAGTCGATATCAAAATTAGATTCTACCTTGGCAGCGAACTTATCAACCTCATCAGAATAAAAAGTAACAATACGTGCGCCACAAATATCTGTTATATCAGATAATGAGCTATATTTAGAGCCTTTTAATTCAAGCTTGCCTGCTAGTGACTTTTCTGTTTTAACTCTTGCTTCTACACTGTTTACTAAAATGCCAAAATCAGCAACATATCCATGTAGTTGTTCAACAACGATTCTTTTTATTTGTTCGAATACAGCTTTGTTTTCTCTATATTCATTTAAAATCATCTCTGAATGTAAATCCATAAATTAATCCTCAATAGTTAAAAATGAAGAAAAGCCAGTCATATCAAATACTTCCATAACTTCATCAGTTGGATGTAATATAATCATTCTTCCACCTTTAGATGTCATAATTTTGTGATACATTAAAATAATTCTTAATCCGGCACTTGAAATATACTCTAAATCCTTAAAATCTAATTTTAATTCTTTAACACCACTTGACTCAACCTTTAGGCTTTCGTCTAATTCTGGTGATGTGTTTGTATCTAGTCTTCCAGATACCTTAATAATTAAAGTTCCATTATCATTTTTCTTTATAATTTCCATAATAACCTCCATATTTAGTTATATAAATATCTATTTATATTATTTTAACATATTAATAGTAAACCTTCAATAAAATGAAAAAAAGGTATGACAAATGTCATACCAATTTTTTAAATTAAGAAACTGTTCTAGTAGAGAATTTGAATGTGTATCCTCTTGAACTATAAGTGCTAGTTACAGCTTCATTAAGGGTATTGAAATCAATATCTGCAATAAACTCTTCAAATTTTTTACGAGCAGCAGTTAAATCGTCAGCTGAAACTGAACCTTCATAAGTAGCTACTTTAGCATAATTATGATAATTATCTGCAATATAAATCTCTTTTGTCTTTACATCATAAGCAAATACATAATGTAAAGTATTATCAAATTCACTTGAATAAAGTGTAGTTACATTAATTGAGCCCTTGCCATAAGCATAGTAGCGAAGAGTTTCATTTTCTTCTTTTGTTTTTTCAATTATTGCATTATAGCTTACTGCATTATTGAAATCTGCAGTTGCTGTAAAGTCTGCAGTATAGTAACAACGTACTTTACTTGAGTAGCCATTAAATTTACCAGCTGCTGATAATACATTGTCTTTAAGAGTCATAGTTGCGGCAGCTTCATTACCATTTACAGTCACCACTTGATCTAATGTTGTATCACTATAAATTTCAGAAATTGTTTTACCTAAAATACCGTCTTTACCAGTTTTAGCTAAGTCAGCTTCAACTTTATCTTCTAATGCTTGTTTTTGATTACCATCTTGAGAGATTTCGATAACAAGATTACTTTCATTAGATTTTTTACCTGCATCATATTCAACTTGGTCAACTGTAATCTTCTTATCAGCTAAGCTTGCAACAGCATTAAATGTGAATTCAGGTAAATCATTTCTTGTTGAAGCAACATCAAATGTTAATTTACTATCTTCATATGCTAAATCTGCTTGTGTGCTTTCTGTATCTATCTTTTGAACACTTCCAGATCCAACAGTTGTAAGATATGATCTCTCACTACTTTGTGTAAATGATAAACCATTTTCTTTAAATGTTAAAACATATTCTTCATTTGAATATTCTTTTTCTGATACAGTCTTTGATTTAGTTGCTTTAATTACATTATCATTGTTGTATAAGCCATAAACTTCTGTTTGTAATAATTTTTCACTACTATCATAATCAGCAATAGTAAGTGTTAAAGCATGTTGATATTCTGGGTTTTCAGAATCATAAACAAGATTAAACTTTTTAGATCCAGATTCAGCATGTAATATTGCTTCAATTTCATTAGTTTTAAATGTTGCTTCAAACATACCGCCCATAACTACAATATTAGCACTCTTTTCACCATCGTTATAATTGTTAAGAGATAAACTAGCTAATGGCATTGTTTCGTCTCCTAATTTTATGATGAAATTATAAACATCTTTAGTGCCAATAGGTGTTTCTTCAAGTTCATACATTAATTCTTGAGAGTAAGTAGCTTTTAATCCTGATAAATCTTTGAACATTTCATTGTCAGCAAAAAGCATTCCTAATAATGCAGAATCAATATCTAATTCCCAAATTAATTCATCTGGATTTTCATCCATTTCATCAAAGTAATTGTAGCTAACAGTTGCCATAGCTGCAGCTTCAACTGGAACATATTTTTTATTTTCTTCATCAAACATAGCAGGAGCTACGACTGCATGGAAATCCTTAGTTTCAGGATTGTATTGAGCTGATAAGCATGCATTCATTAATTCCTCTTCACCAGGCATTGGGAATCTAACAAATACATCGAATGTACCTGCTTCAGTATTTCCGAATTCAACATCGATCATATCAATAATTGGAGTGATTTGATCAACTACAACTGGAGTTTCTAATACACTGAATAATGTTTCAGCAGTAAAATCCTCAACCATAGATTGTTCGAATTCAATGCTTGCTAAAATAGACTTTATAATATCAATTGCCTTATTGATTGATTCAGCATTTGATTCTGATGTTAAAGCATTAAGCTTATCAATAACCTCTGAACCATAAATATCTTCAATAACATCGCCGATTGTTTTTTCTTCAGCTTGCATTTTAGTTAGATATTCATTGATTGCTTCACGATCAAGCTTGAATGAAATAGTCATTGTGTCACTATTAACAGCCATTGAGAAGAATCCTTTTTCTTGAAGTGGTGCATAAAGTGCAACGATAGATTCTAATGAGAATTTACCTTCTGATGCTTCAGCAACCT
>OCVV011261883.1_pt1 | contig 10647 bp, 12 predicted proteins | sample 1539721 | NCBI WGS metagenome assembly OCVV01 (sample SAMN02144230, study PRJEB22623) | gut metagenome | biome: sheep rumen | host: Ovis aries | place: New Zealand
TCAGACCAATTACTCCCCTTATTATAAAAATAAGTGCAGATGTCAGAGTTAATTACTCTCTAACAACTACACTTTTATGGTACTAAAAAGACCGGCGGTGCCGGTCTTTTTTATTACCATGTTCTCTTGAAATTCTTTTTCCGAAACTGTCCGGGCGTCATGCCGGTGTACTTGCGGAAGGTCTTCGAGAAGTGGCTCTGTGAACAGAATCCCAGATACTGCCCGATCTCCAGGAGACTGTATTCGGAGAACTGGATCATGCTCTGCGCTTCTCTCACACGGCTCTTCTGAATGAATTCGCTGACCGTCTCTCCGGTCTCCTTCTTGAACAGTGCCGAGAAATAGGTCTCCGAAAGGCCGGCATTGTCCGCGATCTGCTTCAGCGAGATATCGTAATGCAGATGCCGCAGGATATAGTCGATCGACAGTTTGATCTTCTCGCTCATCAGGACATCGGATTTGTTCTCGTTCACCTTGTTCGTGAAATCGAGGACGGCTTTCTTATACAGCTCCCAAAGCTCTGCAGGCGTCTGGCATCCGTCCGCCTCCATAATGTAGGAATTGCTCAGCGTAAAAGCTTCCTCTTCCCCAAGGCCACCGTCCAGCGCAGCTCTCGATGCGATGGCGATGCCAACAATAACAGTATACAGCTGTCTTCTGAACGGGTCGGCGGACATGCGCTCCACGCGCTGATGCTCCGCGCTTTCAAGGTACTTGGTCACACGCTTGATATCGCCTTCCATGATCATGCCGTTCATCATCTTTTCCTGGGCGTATCTGCCTGTGGAACGAATCTCGTCTCTGGTCTGGGTAATCTCGCGATGGACATGCTTTTTCTCGGTCGTCGGTCTGTTTTCGGTCACTGTGTCGCCCCCATTTCGTCTTATATAAGCTCTTTTTACTCCTGCCCGCTATAACGGAATTATTGTACAACAATTTTAAACATTTTTCTAGTCCGTTTATAATATTTTTTTGTTAAATTTTTAATATTATATTACGAAGATACTACATCATTCGTCCGATGCAAGATACTCCTCCAGCACAAGACCTTTTTCGGTCATTTCCTTCGCCGCTGCCTTGCCGACATAACGGTAATGCCAGGGCTCGTTGATGATCCCGGTAATATCCGTCTTGCTTTCCGGATAACGCTGCACAAAACCGTATTTCCAGCTGTTCTCATTCAGCCATGTCCAGATCCCGTCCGGGGACTGGGTCTCCTTATCCGCACTGGAAATGTCCACGGAGAGTCCCAGTTCATGCTCACTGGTCCCGGGAATGGCCACCCATTCCTCTGCCAGCTTGACCGCGTCCTCATGGCTGTTCCCGGAATTCTCATATTCCTTGATCTTTTTGTCCATCATCGCCTGCTGATCCGCATGCGTACGGAAAGAGGATGTAATGCCGGGCTTCAGGCCTTGGCTCCGCATATCATCGAACATGTTCTGCAGATCGGGATAAATGCGGGAGTCGACTCTGTTTCCGTTCCTGAGCTCGGTAAATTCCGGAACGGTATAGCCTTCCGGGATCGGATGATCCTTATTGACAAGGATGAGCATCCAGGAATCGTCTGCCGCGGCAGCAGCGCTTTCGGCGCTCTCCGTTCCCATGACGACGCCGGATTCCTCCGCCGCAGCGCTTTCGCCCTCCGGTGCGGCCGTCTCCGACTCCGCAGACACCGCCGCCGGATCATTTCCCGCATTCTGCGTACTGTTCTTCCGGATCTTGACGACCTCCGTACCCGCCCAGATCAGCACCAGTACGAGCACGACAACCAGCGCTGCGAACACACCGGTCAGCAGCTTCTTTTTCCGTTCTTCTCTTCTCCGCCATTCCAGGCGTCTGGATAATATATCGTTTCCCATCGTTTCTCCGCAATCTTTTTTATAAGACCGATGCGATCAGCCAGGGGATGAAGTAGGAGACAACACACATGATCGTCACCGCAAGCACAAGCCCCAGATAGACCGCCGGCAGCGCTTTCCTGAACTTTATATCCAGAAGCGCCGCGATCAGCGAGCCGGTCCAGGCACCGGTCCCGGGCAGCGGGATGCCGACGAACAGCATCAGTCCCCAGAATTCGTATTTCTGGATCTGCTCGCTTTTTCCGAGCGATTTTTCTTCCAGCCGCTCCACAAGCGGCCGGAAGACATTCGTTTTTTTCAGCCATGAAAAGATCGGTGTAATGAACCAGAGGATAAAGGGCACCGGGATCATGTTGCCGAGCATGCAGAACAGGACGCCCTTCCATAACGGAAGATGCATGAGCGAAGAAGCGATGATGCCGCCTCTCAGTTCCACGATCGGCACCATCGATATCACGAATGCAATAAGCTCCGGCGGAAAGCCCGCCATTGTTTCCATGAACCAGCTAATGATCGCGTCAACCATTAAAGTACCTCGGTTTCCAGGACCGTTATCGGCGGCCCATGAATGCTTCTATATCCTCGATCGATCGGGGCGTCGGCGCAGACAGATTCTCACAGCCGTCCTTTGTGATCAGGCAGTTGTCCTCCAGACGGAAACCGATCCCCCATTCCTCATAATAAATGCCGATATCCACGCAGAATACATAGCCCGGCTTTGTGACGCCCGCATAATCACAGACATCGTGCACATCCAGGCCCACGTGATGGGCGCCGCCGTGCCACATGACCTCACGGACATTTTCCGGCTTGTCGATGACACCGATGTCCGTCAGCAGCTCTGCGCAGTATTCGTGCGCGATCCTGTCGACATCCCGCATGGTGATGCCGGGCTTCAGGATGCTGAACATATACTCGGATGTCTGATAGGCGCATTCATACAGCGCTCTCTGTCTGTCATTGAACTTTCCGTTGCACGGCCAGCCTCTCGACACGTCGTTGCATTCATTGTCCCAGATCGCACCGACATCGTTCAGGATCATGTCGCCGTCCATCGCCTGCCCGCGGTAGGCGTAGTAGTGAATGCAGAAATTGTTCTGTCCGGCGGAAATGATGGACGGAAATGCCGGTGCGAGCACGCCGTGCTGCGCGAGCGCATAATCCCACTCCGCCTTGTACTGGTATTCGTACATGCCGGGTCTGGAAGCGCGCATCATTGCCTGGATGCCGTCCCTGGTGATCAGCTGCGCCTTCTTCATCGCTTCGATCTCGCAGGGCTTCTTGATGGAGCGCAGGCTGCGGATGCGGCTGTGGATGTTTTTGATGGTAAAATAAGGAAATTCCTCTTTGATCCTGTGCGCCAGCTTCAGTGCATCGCGGGGCGGCTCATCGGAGGTGAGCTGATCGAAATCCAGATAAACGGTATGGATATCACCCGATACTGCAAGTCTACGCATGGCTTCCGGGAATTTCGTCACATCGCCGAAATAGCGGATGCCGGAGATCTCCTCCGCCTGTTCCGGCTTCAGCCTGGCGCCGGTCCAGCGTTCGGCATGCGCATCCGGTGGGAGCAGATAGATCGTCTCCGCGACCTGCAGGTCGTCCTTGACGGCGAGGAAGACTGTATTTTCCTGCTCGATGCCGGTGAAATATACAAAGCTTCTGTCCGCGAAGAATGGATACATCTCATCCGCCGTCTTTCTGGGCGCATGTCCGGAAAACAAGACGAGCGCCGATCCGGGCGTCATGGATGCGTAGAGTGCCTTTCTGTTCTCTTCATAAAAAGATCTGTCCATGGATATTCTGACCTGTCCTTTATTAAGATTTCCGAAGGCACCCCGCATGCCCGCAGATGTTTCAGTTTTAAACGATTATTTCAGGAAGCCGTTGATGATCTGCTCCTCGGCTTCCGCCTCCGTGAGTCCCAGCGTCATCAGCTTGATGATCTGATCGCCGGCGATCTTGCCGATCGCGGCTTCATGCACCAGCGCTGCATCCACATCGTTCGCTTCCAGTCCCGGTACAGCGAGAATCCGTCCCTTGTCCATGATAATGGAATCGCACTCGGTATGTCCGTTGCAGGGCGCATTTCCGAGAAGCTTCGCGTCGAATTTCTGATAGGAATTGTCTCTGGCGACGGATCTGGATACGACATCCGCGCTGGAGCCTTCCCCGTTCAGACGCACGTCATAGGTGCTGATGGCCCGCTGGTCGCCGTGCGTCATCAGACGCTCGCGCACGACAAGCTTTGCGCCGGCCGCCAGCTCGGCGATCGTGGTGCGCTCGGTATCATCCACACCCTTGATCTGCACCATTTCCATCTCCATGGTGCTGTTCTCTTCCATATAGACTTCGGTGCCGGGATTCAGGATGCGCTTTCCGCTGCCGGTGCCGGAGCCGTAGTGCTTTTCGACATATTTGACCTTCGCGCCTTTGCCGACATAGAATCTGTGGATGCCGTCATGCTCGGAATCCTGATTGCCGCAGTTGTCGATGCCGCAGCCGGCCACGATCACGACATCGCAGTCCTCTCCGATATAGAAATCATTGTAGACAACTTCCTTCAGACCGCTCTGGGAAAGCACGACCGGGATATGCACGCTCTCGTGCTTTGTACCGGGTTTGATGCGGATATCAATGCCGCTGACATCCGTCTTGGATGTAATCTCGATATTCGCGGTCGAATTTCTTCCGACAGCCTGGCTGTTCGAGCGGATATTATAGGCACCCTCGGGAACCTTGTGAAGATCGGCGACCTCCATCAGTAGTCTTTTCTGAATTTCGTCAAGCTGGATCATGATCAGCAGTCTCCTTTCCCGGGCATGTTCTTAACGCATCCCGGCAGTGCGGATGCGGTTCCCATCAGTGTGGGCAGCACTTCATCCTTCGAACCCTGTGCGGCAAGCTCGCCGTCTTTTAATACGATGATCTCATCTGCGATATTCAGGATCCTTTCCTGATGGGAAATGATGAGAATGGAGCTGTCGTTGATGTTCTTTCTCATATCCTCGAACACCTGGATCAGGTTGTTGAAGCTCCAGAGATCGATGCCGGCTTCCGGCTCGTCAAACACGGAAAGCCTGGATGCCTTGGCAAGCACCGTGGCGATCTCAATGCGCTTCAGTTCACCGCCGGAAAGGCTGGAATTCACCTCTCTGTCAATATAGTCTTTCGCACAGAGACCGACGGCGGAAAGGTATTCGCAGGCAGCAGCTGGCGCCAGACGTTTGCCGGTCGCCAGGCGGATCAGATCCAGCACCTGGATGCCCTTGAATTTCACCGGCTGCTGGAAGGCAAAACCGATGCCCATCTTCGCTCTTTCGGTGATGGAGGTATCTGTGATATCCTCTCCGTCAAACAGGATCTTTCCCTCCGTGGGCTTCTCGATTCCGGCGATCAGACGTGCGAGCGTGGATTTGCCGCCGCCGTTCGGGCCGGTGATCACGATCAGTTTCTTATCCGGTATCGTCAGGCTGACGCCGCGGATGATCTCTTTATCCTCGCCTTCATCATCAACATTGAAGGATACATTAACCAGTTCAAGCATGTCGTGCATACCTCCGATATTACACTGTTTTTAGTCAGTACCGCACATTATAGCATACATTTACAAAATAAAAAAGAGGCTTCTATCATATAAAAGCCTCTTTCAAAAGCCGCATTTTCTCCGCGTCAGAACAGCAGGGAATCATACATTCCGATAAGCTCCGTCAGCTCGGATTTCCAGAGCGCGATCTCCGCTCTTCCCTGTTCCGTGTCCATACCGCCGCGCCGCATCCCGCGCCGGATCAGCCGGGTGTAACCGAGGATGCGGGCTTTATCCTCCACTTCCCGGATCCGGTCTTCTTCCTCCGTCTCCAGATAGGCGGCAAGCGCCTTTTTCCAGAATGTGGTTCCGGTCTGATAATCGAATTTCTGGAAATTCCGGATCGCTTCGTGATCGATCTCATAGAATCCCTGAAAGGCATTGAACATCGAAGCAAGCTCAAAGATGGGATGGCCTGTTGCCAGCGTATCCATATCGATCAGGAGCACCTCGCCGTCCTGCAGTTCCAGGTTCCTGGTATGATAGTCTCCGTGGATCATATGGTCATCATGCGGCACATCCTGCACCAGCCGGATCAGTTTGGAGCCGACCGCCGGATCGAGCTGTTCCTGTACAAAACCCGCCCAGATGAGGGCCGTATCCTTCATGTCCGGCAGCTTTCCCTTTGGTACCACAGTACCGTGGATCTTCCGCAGCATCTCGACATATTCTTTCACGCACCAGTCCATCTTCTCCGGCTCAGCAGCCAGGATCCTGGAAAAAGATCTCGCATTCAGAAGTTCGAATACGGAACCGTAATGGTCGCCCACTTTAACGACATCATAGGAGATCGCTGTCGGGATCCCGAGGATCAGCGCCAGCTTGGCCACTTCCCGCTCATGCCGGATCTCCTCAAGCGCATCCTTGTTGTTGTACACCTTAACCACATTATCCTGATCGATCCGGTAGACGGTTCCGTTCGAACCGCGGCCGATCTCCTCGCAGCCTTCGATGCTGACGACACGGTAGGCCTTCTCCACCATCATGATCTCGGTGAAGCCCGTCATATCAAGGATCTCGTAGACTTCCGGGCTGACGCCCGTGATCTTCATCTCCGGCCGGGTCTTCTTCACTCTCAGCAAGATCCGCAGACCTGCACTGGAAATGTAGTCAAGCGCCGATGCGTCGATCACCACCGGTGCCTGCTGTCTGTCCGTAAGCTTCGCTCTGATCTCTTCTTCCACTGCCGCCGCATTGTTGGAATCGATCCTGCGGTGCAGAATGATCCGGACGGGTTCTTTTGCAGATGTTCCTGCCATGTTCTGTCTCCCCGTTCTCTGAATTCGATGAATTGCCTGCTTTTCCATGTACAACCAGCTTTCTGTACAGACAATCCCTGCACACTCAATTGTAAATGACAACCGCAATATGTCAAGCGCATTGCACGCCCCTAAAGGATCCGGACATAAAAAGCCCCGGAAATGCTTTGAACCGCAACCTGGCGACGAGCGCAAATCCATGTTAACACTGCTCTGAGCAGGATTAATCCGCCAAATGATATCCATCCCTTACATGGCGAAGATCTGCTTCCATCTCCGCAGCATCGGTCCAGCCGGAGAAGGACTGGGCATAAGAAAACCCATAGTTAAATCCGAAGTTAAAGCCCTGCAGAGTTCCATACCCTGCTGTCAAAATACCGTCTGCCGGTATTTTTAAATCGGTATAACGGCAGGCCTCGTAGCTGGTTAAGACCGATCCGTCTTCGCGTGTAACTTTTACCTCATAGGTATCGTATAGCACGTTGCGATCATAGGAAGTATTCTCGTCTGAAACGAACAGGTACATCCGATAAGGGGCATAGGTCATATCCTGAGCAAGCGATGAGGAGACAATCTCCTCCCAATCTTCGCGGATGAGGCGTTCCGTATTGGCATGAATCTTCTTGAGGTTGTCGCCGCTCAGTTGTTCAGTACTCGTCACCCATGCTGTGAGTCCCTCTACCGTGAACTGTTTCTCGGAAGGGTCAAAGCGCCAGCCAAGCGGGGCCTGTGCCTTCACAGTGACTGCATCGCCGTTGCTAAGGCCGGTATCCGGAGTAACCTCAAATTTAACTTCATCCGCATATTCCGCATTGCGGTCGGAAACCTGCACCTCTGCCCTGCCTTCACCGGACATGCCGGAAAACTTGACATTCACAGACGTAAATGGATCAACTGTGCGAGGAAAGGCGAGCTCATGTATCGGAGAACCGGGAATAGCCAAATAGATCAGGAACATTCCTGCGATTACGCCAAAAGCAATGAGCATGCCCTTCAGACGGCGCCTGCGCTGTCTTTTCACCCGCAGATCCTTGATATCCTCCTCGGCACGGGCCAGCACTATTCGCCGCTCATATTCCTCCTGCGCGCTGTCATCCATATCGATAAGCATTTCATGTCCGCAGTACGGGCATACGGCCTTTTCTCCGTCCGCCGACAATTCCATTTTCCCTCCGCAAGAGGGACAAACAAGCGACAGTGTCTTGGTAAATTCTTGTTTCATATTGCTGCGGTTCTCCATATTCTGTCGAAACTCTTTTTTAGTTCAATTCCCGTTCTGAAGGCGTCAGCCACTTTTTCACCGAGGCTCATCGTATCTGACCCTGATCACAGGTCGGACCCCCATGGAGTGATCAACCTCATTCCCCATCAGATTTGCTGATCTTCCGAGAATGTAGACCGCTTCATTCTGCCTCTTTCCGGGCGATCGCAGCCACCAGTCGTTGCCGCATCCTCTTATATCGTCGCTGACGGTCTTTGACTCGGAATATGTGAACAGATAAACCTTATCATCCGTATCATTTCCGCAGTCCATCCCATAGGAAGAATCTGCTTCCGTAAATGTGTTATGTGCAGTTACGATCGCAGCTTTCTCTCCGGCAGAGAATCTGCTGTTATAGAAATCCTCGTTGAGCCATCTGCGCAGAGTGCAGTTTTCCCATGTGATATCCGTTTTTTCGTCATTATACGCCCTATTTGCAACACATCCCTGACACAGCAGTGTGCAGATCCCTTCGCTCTTATCTGTTACATACCAGGTATATCTGCCGAACGCAACCACGTCTTCGACCTCTGAATCGGCGATCGCCGCCAACTCAGCCGTCTCTTCTGAAGGAGTTCTGTTCATGGCCGTCGGAACAGTATGATCCGCAAAGCGAAGATTCAAGGCAGGACGGACGGCGCCGTAGAAATTACCGGAAATGTCTCCGATAGGATCGATCCTGTTTTTCCCATTACTGTTGTTGCCGACATAGGCCGTATAGTCTTTATTGATCCCCGGCGACCTCAGCCACCACCACTGGTTATCCATACCGTACCAGTAGCCACATTTTAATATCTTGCTGTCAAGGTCACTCGCTTCATCCACGCTTAACAGATAGATATAATCATCCGTATCGCTTCCGCCGGGAGTGCCGTACTCCTTGTTGGCGGGATTGCTATTGTGTGTCTTTGCGATCAGAGCCTTTTCCTCTTCTGTGAATGTATTGTAGAACTTTTCATTCAGCCAGACCCGCACCGTAGATTTGTCCCATGTATCGTTTGTTTGAGACCCTGCTTCGTTAAACGGCATCTTAATCACAGGCTTTTCGGTCAAAAGAGTGCAGCCCCTCTCTGTTTTGCCGATCACGTACCACCTGATATCGCCGAATACAACGACATCTCCCAATGATGCGTCCGACAGCTCCACCGCTTCCTTAGGGGATTCGCGGCGCGGTGCGCTGCAGCTGGATATGATAGATGCAATGCCTAGCACGGCGGCTGCCGAGGCGGCAAGAAGCAGTTTTCTCATCATTCGTCCTCTCTCGTTGTCAGGTTACGGATTTAGCTTTTAGCAAGCTCTATAGCATTAGTTTTACTCCGTCACATCGGATGTTAGATGATATAGTTCACGAAGGCTGCAAGCAATATCAGAACAACCAGAATCACGATGGCATCCGACAGCGTCCACACAAATCCGGGTAACTCGTGGTACCAGAAACAACTTGCAATCTGAAGGAGCACATTTAGAAAAACCAGACCATGCAGCTCAGGATCGCTTTCGTCCTGTCTTTCAGTTTCAGCCCGGCTGTCATCGCCGGGATATGCATCCCCAAATGCAGCCCCATCAGCACAAAAGCCCAGTGGGACATGGAAAGGTGCATCCTGCCGCAGTTTCCGACTTTTTCGCCTGTCACGAAGTATTCATAAGTCGGGAACTCGAAGAGTACCGGCTTAAAGGCACTCGCCCAGCAGCCGGACCAGGCAGCTGTAGGTGAGTTCATAGACGCTTTGATACACGTAATTGATTCCTGCTTCTTTCATGGCCACTCTCTGATTTTCCGTGACCTCCGTGTACGGGTAGATCCCGAACATGAAGGGATAGAAGGTATAGATGAAGTTCTGAATATCTGTCACACTCATGTTCGTGCAGAACTTCTCCAGCAGCATGCACATCAGATGCATGGAGCGTCCATAGGACTGTTTGAAGGTATTCAGCAGTTCCTGCCTGCTGTTTGCCTCCATGTCGTAGTTGTTCATGGAAAGAAGCTTCAGGAGCTGTTCACGTCCTGCCAGGGAGTTTGCGATACGGTCGGCCAGTTCCTTTTTCGTTAACTGGTCATTCCCGTTCAGTATGGCGATCAGGTCCTCATTCCAACGGTCATATTCCCTCTGAAAAAGGCCAAGAAAGATCTCTTCCTTTGTCTCAAAGTAGTTATAGATCGTGGGGCGGGAAAAGGATGTGATACTTCCAATCTCCTTAAGAGTGATTTCGCGGAAGCTCATCGTCTGGTAGAGCTGCTCGCAGGCATTGATTATTTCTTCTCTTTTCCGGGCAATCTGTTCTGGTGTTACTTTTTTCATCTCTTATCCTCTCATCATTCCGCAGGATACTGACATCATGTCAGCGTATTTATTATACACACATTCTGACACCGTATCAAGATGTTTTCGAAGAAATCTTGCTTTCTTTATTACCCAAATATGTACGAAGGCAGCCCACGCGGCTGCCTCTTCGTTTTACAGCTGTATCCTTCACCAGTGCGTCCAGCTTTTCTCCGGCTGATTCCCTGGGCTGGGTTTCCTTAGTCTGCGGTGCTCTGGTCTTGCAGGCCCCCACCATCGCTTTCAGTTCCGTATTATTATGCCTATTTGTAGGTTAATGTGCTGGAGTTACTCTTGTGAACCTCTCACGTTTAAAAACGCGAGCTTCTAAAGCCGCTTTAAGCGGCAGACTTAATAA
>OCVV011089800.1_pt1 | contig 10644 bp, 11 predicted proteins | sample 1539721 | NCBI WGS metagenome assembly OCVV01 (sample SAMN02144230, study PRJEB22623) | gut metagenome | biome: sheep rumen | host: Ovis aries | place: New Zealand
GAAATTAAAAAGAAGGAATATGATAATATACTAGTCAGTATTAAATACAAAATCTCTCTTGTAACTGACTATATATATCATACAAGGTTTTGATGAGATATTTAGAAAAGGTAAGAATACCTGAACAACATTATTCTAAAACAAAAGAAGCACTTTATACAGTAGGTGTTTTGGCACTTGGGATATGTCTGGGTGCATTTTCAAAATTTTTGGATTTCCGTCAAGCTGAACTTCCGGGCGTTCTCATGTTGATAGATAGAGCTTTAGATGTTCACAATTTTCTTGGAGCTTTTGCCCCTTGGATTGTTCTTGTAGTGTTTATATCTATAAAAAGCAGTAGTCCTATACGAGCTGGAATAAATGTGTTTGTGCTTTTTGTAGGAATGGTTACAAGCTACTATTTATATTCCAACTTTGTAGCAGGTTTCTTTCCAAAAAGCTATGCCATGATATGGAGCTTGTTTACCTTGCTGTCTCCTGTTTTAGCATTTTTCTGTTGGTATGCAAAAGGAAAAGGTTGGATTGCATTTATTATTTCTGCTGGTATTTTGGGATTCATTATTAACAGTACACTTTCGTATGGAATGTGGTATGTTGACATCCGCTCATATTTACATTTACTAACTTTAATTTTGGGAATAATTATTTTGCACAAGTCCACCAAAGAAACTATTTGTATGTTTGTGATGGCAATTCCTATTGCTATGTTGTTGGATATACTCATTCCTTTTAGCCTTTAAGAGAGTTATTCCCCAAATAAACTGAATACAGAAAAACTGACCATTGATCTACACCGCCGTGAGAGAAATCAGTGGTCTTTTTTTATCCCTATTTTCAAAAAGAAGGTCATTTTTATGCCAGACAAGAAATCACTCGACCAGCTTTGTTTGGAGAAAGAACGGGCAGAACTCAGGCTTGCACAAGAGCAGCGTATGCCGAGCGCAGAGCTGGAAAAGACGGTCAATGAGCGTGGAATTTCCTCACGCACCATGAGAACGGCAAAGAGCCGTATCGGGGACAGGCTTGTGACCGAGAAAGACGGCACAGCATGGGTCTGCTATCTCCGAGACTGACAACAGGAACACGGCAAGCGTGGCAAAGACGGCAAGGTTTTTATAGATACCTTAATGTTGCCGCCTTGCCTTGTTCCCTCATACCGACACCGCCCGATGATGAACAGTCACCGGGCATTTTTAATTTACAGGAGGATTTTGAATGAACAATACCGCAACCAACATCGCCCCTTGCCCGACTGTCAGAAAGCAGATTGGCAAGACCACCTATATCGTCCGTGTGCATTTCAGCCAGACCGCAAAAGAGACGATGGAGGACAAAATCAAGCGTCTGCTCCGTGAGGAAGTCCGCAAAATGTGACTTCTTTTTGAATTTGATGAAAAAGTCCTTGACTTTTCGTCTCTGGATATACCAAATAATACTTATATTAACTTATTTGATTTAGTAAAAAATAAGAATTATTTTGTTATAACCACAAATGTTGATCATTCATTTCAAAGAAGTGGCTTTGCAAAGAATAGGATTTTTTATTCTCAGGGAGATTATGGTCTATTTCAATGTTCTACTCCTTGTCATAATAAAACTTATGATAATGAAGAATTAATTAGAAAAATGTTAGAAAGTCAAAATATTAAGATTTCTAAAAGTAATGAATTAATAATTAGTGATAATGTTAAAATGACAATAGACTCTAATTTAATACCAAAGTGTCCTGTTTGTGGCGAACCAATGATAATGAATTTAAGAAGTGATGATACTTTTGTAGAAGATGATACTTGGCATAAGCACGATAGACTATATGAAGAATTTATAAATGCTAATAAAAATAAAAAAATATTATTTTTGGAACTGGGGGTAGGATATAATACCCCAAGTATAATTAAATATCCATTTGAAGAAATGACATATAAACTGAAAAAAGCTAATTTAGTTAGAGTAAATAAGGATTATGCCCAAGTTCCAGAAGAAATAGAAAATAAAGCAATTGGTCTTTATTATAGTATAGATGAATTTTTAGATAAATTAAAAAAATTATATAAATAGTTTTATAATAACTTAGATAAAATATATAGGAGTAAAAAATAATGAAAGAAGTATATGAATTTTTAAATGAAGCTGGAACATTTTTTCTAGCAACCACAGATGGTAATCAACCTCGAGTAAGACCATTTGGAGTAGTAAATATATATGATAATAAGTTATATATTCAAACTGGTAGAAGAAAGAATGTTTCAAAACAAATTTTAGCTAATCCAAAAGTTGAAATTTGTGCAGTAAAAGATGGAAAATGGATAAGAATTTCAGGAATACTTATTGATGATAATAGAGTAGAAGCAAAAAAATCTATGTTAGATGCTCATTCAGAACTAAGAAAAATTGGTTATGACGAAAATGATGAGAATACGGAGGTATTATATTTTAAAGATGCAACTGCGACTATTTCTTCTTTTATAGAGGCTGATAAAGTTATAAAATTTTAGTAATTATTAAATTTGTTTATACAGTTTTTTACATCAGTCATCTTTTTTTATTGTATAAAATTAATAAGTTTTGTAAAATATAATAGTAAAGGTAGTGAGTTTATGTATAAGAAAGTTAAATTATTATTGTTAAGTTTAATATTTTTAGTACCATTTATGGTATTTGCTGAAGACAAGGTAGAAAATACTAATCATTCTGGAGATGTTTATATCGCATCATCTGAACTTATTAAAGCAAGTGATGGAGTAGAAGAGATAGAAAACCCTACTTTAAAAGATTTAAATGTTAAATTTAATATTAGATTTAGTGAAGTAAATCAGTCTATAGAATATAAATTAATTATTAAAAATACTTCTTCAAAAGATTATAATATTTCAACTGATAATAGTTTTAATAAGAGTGATTATATTACATATAATTTTAAGTATGATAATGGATCAGATATTATAAAAGCAAATAGTGAAGAAGAAATGTTAATTACAATTACTTATACTAAAGAAGTACCAAGTGATAAGTTAACTGATGGAAAATTTATTGAAGATAATGTTATGAGTTTAAATTTAAGTGATGAAATAACTAATCCTAGTACAATACTTCAAAGATATGGAGTAAATATTTTACTAATTATAATTACATGTGTAGTAGCATTTTATTTCTTAAAGACAAAGAATATTAAAAACAGTTTAAAAGTATTAATACTTGGATTAATTTTAATTCCACTCGCAACAAGAGCACTTGATACAATAGAAGTTACAATAGACTCCCATGTAGAAGTAGAAAAGACTAGCAAATTTTGTTATGAAACTTATATAAATGAGGGAATAGCCAATGGAACAACTCCTTCCGAGAGTTATACTGAAGTAAAAGCTTTGTATAAATATAGAAAAGGAATGACCTGGGAAGATTACCTAAATAGTGATTATAATAAAATAATCGATAGTACTACTATAAGTTATAATAATAAACAATTGAATTTTAAAGATTATATTAATAAAGTGAATAAAGTTTATAGTAAAACTTGGGAACCAATTTATTTATTTGGAAGTAATATGGAATCTTATGATGAATTTCCATATAGGTTTGAAGGTTCAGATAATAATTATAAGTTTTTTCATTCTAAAAAAGAATTATTTGAATCAGAGATTATGAATTCAAGTCAAGGATGTTATTATCCTAAAACATGTAGTAGAAATAGGGAATGTTAATAAAATTAAAATTTTTTTCACGTATATATAGTAGTTATTTATTATATGAATATCTATAATAATTAAACTACTTTTTTATTTAGACATTATTAATAATTAAAATTATGTAATTTTTTTTATAAAAGTCATAATTAAATTGTCATAATGAGTTATTTATGCTAATATTTATATAGAATATGAATACTACTAAAGATAGATATCATATTTATAAATTTGTGTATTGGGAAAGGAAGAAATATGGAAAAAGGTAAAAATGTTCAATTGGCTGTAATTGCCGTATTAGCTGTAGCAGTACTTGCTATGTCTGTTGGTTATGCTGCATTTTCAACACAATTAAATTTAAATGGAACAGCTAATGTTAAAGCATCAAGTTGGAATGTTGCATTTGATGAAGCATCACTTACTAATTCTGGAGTAACAGCAACTACTCAAACAGTAGATGCTACAACTGTTTCATATAGTGTTACATTAGAAAAACCAGGTGACTATTATGAAGCAGATGTAAATGTAAAAAATACTGGTACTTTTGATGCTAATTTAACTGGTATTACGATGTCTAGTTTAACTACTGAACAACAAAAGTATTTAAAATATACTGTTACTTATGATGGAACAGAATATACAGCTTCAACTTCTAATTTAGCAATTGCCCTTGCTAAACAAACTGGAACTGCTCCTGTTAAAGTAAGAGTTGAATATGTTCAACCAACAGACGCTGCTGATTTACCAGCCAGTGATGTAGAAGTAAGTTTAACAGCAACTCTTGCATATGAACAAGCTTAATTAATGACTAAGATAGATGCACTAGTCCCATGATTAGTGCCTATCTTATTATATTAATCTGAGGAGTGATATAAATGTCTAAAAAATTAAAAGATTATATTATTCCGATAATAATATTAATTTCTATTTTAATATCTAAAAATAATCTATTAAATACAATTTTTTGGATTACTTTAACTATATCTTTACTAATAAAATATGGTATTTCAAAAGATAAGAATATACTAAAAAATAATACAATAAGAATAATTATTATTACTATCTTGTCATATTTTATAATTACTTATTCTCTTGGAATAGTTACTGGCTATAGTAAAAGTGTTTTCTCATCCAAGTTCTTACAAATACTAAAAAATATTACTATTCCCTTAATTATAATTATTAGTCAAGAAATAGTTAGATTTATCTATGCAAAAAGAACAGAAAAAAATATTAAATTATATATAATACTTACAATTATTTATATATTTTTAGATATTACAACAGAATTTAATTTAAATATATTTAATAATTTTAATACATTATTTGTTTTTTTAACTTTAACAATACTACCTACGGTGGCTTTTCAATCTTTATATAGTTATTTAACAAGAAAAGTTAGTTTAGTACCAACGATTATTTTAAGATTAACTTTTAATTTATATATTTATATCTTACCTATATTTCCAGATTTAGGTAATTATATTAATTCTGTTTTAGGAATAATTTATCCTTATATAGTTTATAGATTAGTAAGTAAGAATGTTAAGTACTATGAAAAAACTAATATCTATAAAAAAAATAAATATTTTTCTTTAATTACTATTCCTCTAATAATTGCTTTAATTATTGTTACAATATTAGTATCAGGAATATTTAATTATAAAATGATTGCTGTTGGATCAGGATCTATGGAAAAAACTATTTATTTAGGGGATGCAGTTGTTTACAAGAAAATAAATAATAAGAAAAAGATAAGTGTTGGAACAATTATTGCTTTTAATAAAAATAATAAATTAATTACACATAGAATTATTAAATATAAAATAGTTAATGGTAAATATATTTATAAAACTAAAGGTGATAATAATAATACTGAAGATAATTTTAATGTCTATGAAAAAGATATTGAAGGTATTGTTCTATATGATATTAGATATATTGGTTATCCAACTATTTGGTTAAATGCTATAGTAAGAGGTGATAGAAGTGAGTAATATAAAATATAAAAAAGTAATTAGTACTAAAGGTATTATTTTCTTTGTAATATTAATTGCCATTTGTTTTACTCTTTCCATACTTTCTTTTACATGTTACTTTGATAATACATATAAAAAAACAATTAACTATGTAACAACATCTCCTGTTAACTATAAAGTCTATTTAAAAGAAAATGATTATTTTGATGAGCCATATCTTGGAATGAATAGAACTTATGTTGCTAGTTTAATAGATCATGTTGATATAGATTTTAATTATAATTTAAATTTTTCAAATATAGTTTCTGGAAATTATACTTATTATATTCAAGCTACATTAAAAGCTGATATTCCTGATAGTGAAAAAAATAGTAGTTATTGGGAGAAAAAATACATCTTAAAAGAAGAAGAAACAGTACCATTTAAAAAAACTAATAATATTAATTTAGTAACATCAACATCAATTGATTATCAAAAATATAATGATATATTAAAAAATTTTAAAAGAGATTTAGGACTTAATTTTAATGGAGTTTTAAAAGTAGATTTAATAGTAAAAAGTAATTCTAAAACTTCTAATTTAAAGAAAGATATTCCAATAACTTCAACTACAACAGTTGAAATACCTCTTACTCAACAAACAATAGATGTATCTATTAAAGCTGCTAGCAATGATAAAAAAAGTGAAGTATCTGAAACTATTGATAAATCATCTTTTGATCAAGAAAAATACTTAATAATAGCTTCTATTTCTATTTGTATTGGATTAATATTTATAATTATTTTTATTAGAGAATTAAGAATTAAGTTTAAGTTAAGTAATAAGTATTTTTCTGAATTAAAGAAAATTCTTTCTAATTATGATCAAATAATTGTTGATGTTAATACTTTTCCTAATTTGGATAAAGTAAAAGTAGTTGAAGTAGTAAAATTTAGTGAATTATTAGATGCTCATAGTGAAATAAGACAACCAATTAATCATTTAGAAGTAAATAAAAATAAGCATATATTTATTTTAATAGGGGATAATATTGCATATAAGTATGTTTTACAAAATGAAAGAAGAGTGTATAAAAGTTATGAATAAACTTAAGAAATTTTTTAAGAGTAAGAATTTTTTAGTTTTAATACTTATAGCTTGTCTTTCTTTTTTAACTATTGGTTATGCAAGATATGGTTCTTTAGTTTCATTTTCTGGAAATACGAAATTATTACCTGATGGTAAATTAGAGGTTCAAAATATTATGTTGACTGATAGTAAAAATTTATTATCATCAGAAGAACCGGAAATTAGTCTTAATTCAATTTATTTTAATGTTACTTTTCAAGGAGAAGAAGAAAGAAGTTATGTTACTTATACATTAGATATTGTTAATAATTCAAGTTATGATTATACTTATCATGATTTTAAATTAAATGCTAATATTTCTAGTGAAGAGGGAAATAATTCTGAATATAAGTTTACTATTACAGGTATAAGTGATGGAGACATTGTTAGAGCAAAAACTTTTAAAACAATTAATGCTACTCTAGAATTAGTTGCTGATGATTTAACTAAAGAATACAATGTAACTGGCAATACAACGTTCGAAGGCGAGCAACAAGAAAGTGGTTCTGTTTATGCAACAATTGAAGTAGTTGATAATGATTTAACTGGAGAAAATAATAATGGTCATGTTAAACTTAAACTTATAAATTCCTATTCAAAAGATTTAACTTTTAGTATTTCTTCAACAAATACCAATTTTAAGGTAGTTAATGAAAGTGGAAATACTTTAGCTAATCAGGAAATTAAAGCTAATAGTGAAGGAGTATATGATGTTTATTTAAAAATCAGTGATAATAGTATGTTTACTAAAACTGAAGTAGAAGATTCATTACTAGTAAATTGCATAGGAATTGGAAATATTAGTACTGATAATTTTAAATTAAATGTTACTACTACTAAGGAACTTGATAAAACTAAACCACAAATTGGAGAAGTTACTCTAACTATGAATAATGAGGTTGGTACTGCTGATGTTACTTTTTCAAGAGTTGATACTGGGGGAACTAGTATTACAAATTATACAATTCTTTTATATGATGAAAATGATAATTTAGTAAATACATATAATGCTGAATCTGCTATTACGGAGTATCATTTAACAAATTTAAGTGCTGGAACTTATTATGTCAAAGTATACGGAACAGATGAAGCGGGAAATAGTGGTGCCGAAGATATTGATAGTGCATCTACTACTAATCAAAATTGTCGTATGTCCAATACTGTTTCAATGAAATGGATATTTAATGTTACTTTTAATACTTCAAATATGCGACATACTGGAGAAAGTACTGCTAACATTGGAACTACTTATCAAGCAACTTTAAGAGCAAATACTAACTATTCTTTACCTGATAGTATAACTATTACAATGAATGGTACACGACTTACAACATCAGCTTATTCTTATTCATCAGATACAGGAGTTGTTTCAATACCTAATGTAAATGGAGATATTACAATTAGAGCAATGGCTGATTGGTCTGGAATTTGTTTAGTAGAGGGAACAAAAGTTAGGCTTGCTGATGGAAGCAAAAAAAATATTGAAGATATTAATTATTATAATCTACTTAGTGTACTAAGTTATGATACAGGTCAACTTAGTAAAGAATATCCTATTTGGATTGAGAAAAAAGGAACTACAAATAGTTATCAAAAAACAACATTTTCTGATGGAAGTATTTTAAAGACTGTCGGTTATCACGGAATATTTAGTAAAGATCTAAATAGATTCATTTCAGTTGATGATCCTGAAAATTTTAAAGTTGGAACAGAAGTTATAAAAATAGATTCTTCTGGTAATAAATATCTTGTAACAGTCCAAAAAATTGAACAAATAAATAAAAAAGTAAATTATACTCATGTAGTATCTACAAGATACTATAATATAATTGCTAATGATTTTTTAACAACTGATGGTAATGTTGCATTAAGTAACTTATATGGGTTTGATAAAAATATTAAGTGGCCTAGTACTAGAGAAAAAATAATGCAAGATAGAACTAATTTATATACTTATAAAGAATTAGAATTTATGCCATATTATATGTTTAAAGGAATGAGAGCAGAAGAAGCTAAAGTTTTGGAAAAATATGGCCTAAATCTAAAAGTATTTGCAAAATATTTTAAAACAAATCAGTTAAATGAAAATATGCTTTTAAAGGTACCTGAAAAAAATAAAAAAAGAGTTTGGTTAGTTACTACCAGTGATGACAAAGTAACATCTAAGAATAGAAATAAATTTATGATTTATGAGGGTGATTATTATATTTTAAAGTCTCCTAAAAATAAAAAGAACTTTAAATATTGGTATAATACTAGTGATAATAAAAATTATAAAGTAGGTGAAAAAATAAAAATAAATCATGGAACTTATTTTGAGGCAATCTATAATTAATAATTTATAATAAAAATATTTTTTGTTATACTATGAGTAGAAATTTAAAAGGAGGAATATTATGAATAAAATTGATGGAAGTAAATATATACCATATGATGAAAGAGAAGGAAGTGAATCAATTGTATATTTTACAAGAGATTTATCTAGTGAAGGTCTTAAGAAAGTTTATGAAAGAGTAAATAGTAATTTGAAAGGTAAGATTGCTATTAAACTTCATACTGGAGAAAAGCATGGTCCAAATATTATTCCAAGAGTTTGGGTAAAAGATTTAATTAACTCTGATATTAAAGATGGAACTATAGTTGAAACTAATACTTATTATGAAGGTGATAGATATACTACTAAAGATCATTTAGAAACTTTGAAGGTTAATGGCTGGACATTTGCTCCAGTTGATATTATGGATGCTGAAGGAACAACTGATTTACCTGTAAAAGGTGGTAAACATTTTGATCATATGACAATGGGAAAAGATATTTTAAATTATGATTCAATGCTTGTCTTAACTCATTTTAAAGGACATACTCAAGGGGGATTTGGAGGGTCTAATAAAAATATTGGCATTGGTTGTGCAGATGGTAGAATTGGTAAAGCTATGATTCATACTTATCCTGGACAAGGACAATGGTCAATTAAAGAAGAAGAATTTATGGAGAGAATAACAGAGTCATCTAAAGCAACAGTTGATCATTTTAAGCCACAGATTTCATTTATTAATGTTATGAGTAATATGAGTGTGTCATGTGACTGTGAAGGAGTTGCAGCTCAACCTGTTGTAACACCAAATGTTGGAATATTAGCTTCCCTTGATATTTGTGCAATTGACACTGCATCAGTTGATTTAGTATTTGCAATGAATGAAAAAGATCATCATGATTTAGTTGAAAGAATTACTTCACGTCATGGATTAAGGCAATTAACTTATATGCAAGAGTTAGGTATGGGTAATATGAAATACAAATTAATTGATATTGACAACAATGATAAAGAAATTACTCTAGAAGAAGCACTTAAAGATATTAAACCATTTACTAATGAATAATTTTATAAATATTAAGTAGAATCTATATTAGATTCTATTTTTTAATAGTCTATATATAAATTTTATTTGATTAAATAAAAATAAATGCAATATTATTTATATCAAAGAAAGAATGAATGTGAAGGAAAGTAGGAAGATATTAAAAATATTTTTAGATATAATACTATTTATACTAACATTTTGTTTAATAGAAATTGATTTTACAGGAAATATAATTCATGAATATTTAGGTATCTTATTTACGGCTTATTAACAAGTTTTCAATGGATAGGTTTTATAAACAAAATAACTTAATTATGTTATAGTACTAAAAAATCTTGAAAAATAACTAGATTTTTTCTCTTTTCTTTAATCTTTTTCTAATAATATACATGAAGAATAAATTAGGGAAAAATCTAATGGAAGGGAGGAAGTAATTGACTAAGTTTTATAATTGCAGTTATGATGAGGCATTTAAAAATATTTTCTTAAAAGAAGAAAACTTTGATTTGTTA
>OCVV011285506.1_pt1 | contig 10643 bp, 11 predicted proteins | sample 1539721 | NCBI WGS metagenome assembly OCVV01 (sample SAMN02144230, study PRJEB22623) | gut metagenome | biome: sheep rumen | host: Ovis aries | place: New Zealand
TGCGCGAGGCGGGACTTGAACCCGCACGCCCGGAGTGAGCACTAGAACCTGAATCTAGCGAGTCTGCCAATTCCACCACTCGCGCATCTCGGGAACGCTTGATTATAATAGCACCCACCCCCTGCTTTGTCAAGGGCTTTTCCAAAAAAACAACACATTTTTTCCTTTACATCCCCTCGGCCAAATGGTATTATGAAGAGAGTGAACGATGGGTTTTTCAGGAGGTTAGACTATGGAATTGAACCGTCCTCTGCTTAAGCAGCAAGCGCGTGGGCTCATGCAGACCGCGCAGCCGAGCGTCATGACCGCAGCTGCAATCTACGTGGCACTCAGCGCCCTGTTGTCCTTCCTCTCTTCCCGTCTGGTAGGCATTTCTTATGAGACTATGGAGCGTTATGCCCGCTTTGTCAGTCAAGGCAATCTCGACTATGCGTTTAACGTCCTGCTCTCCTCGCGGCCCAGCACAGGGGCCTGGCTCGTCAATCTGCTGCTTGAGCTCACCATGACCATTGTCGGCGCGGGGTTTACGCTCTTTATTCTGAACACCGTGCGCGGCACCGGCGCCGCCCTCGGCAATCTGCTCGACGGCTTTGCCATTTTCTGGCGTGTTCTGCTGCTGAATATCGTTCAAGGCCTGTTAATTCTTTTGTGGAGTCTGCTGCTGATCGTGCCCGGAGTCATAGCCGCCTATCGCTACAGCATGGCTCTCTACATCCTTCTCGACCATCCTGAGTACGGGATCATGGATTGTCTGCGTGAGAGCAAGGCCATCACAACTGGGCATAAAATGGAACTGTTCAAGTTGGATCTGAGCTTTCTCGGCTGGCTTCTTGTGACCCTCGCACCCTACATCGGGTACATCGCCTCCGTGTTCGTTACGCCCTACTACGCCATCACCCACGCCTTCTACTACGAGCGGCTCAGCGGCCATGTCGCCCAGCCGGAATACCTGTAAAAAGACCCAGAGAGTCCCTATGAAATATTACTTTTCCCGCGGGTGGCTTGTCACCCTGCTGATTCTGAGTGTATTGCTGAGCGGTTGTTCTTCTTTCGGTCCCTCCTCTAGTTTACATAACTCTCCTTCCTCTGAAGCTACGCCGACCCCCACCCCGGAGCCCACCGAACGTCCTGTTTTCAAGATGAGTGTGGACGAGGACGTAATCAACCCCATCGACGTCTATCCCGAGGCGGTGGCCGCCATGCGCCGCTGTGAGTTTGAGCATGCTGCGGAGCTCTTTCAGCAGCTCGGAAGTTTTTCCGACAGTGCCGAGAATTACAAGTACTGCCTTGAGCGGCTCGCTGCGGAGGAGATCCCCGAGAACAAGCGCTACACCGGAATACGCAACCGCATTGAGGACTTTGACGGCGGCTACCTCTATGCGATTTCAGTCGGCTATCTATACGTCCCGCATGTGTGTGACGAGAACACGCGCTGCTGCATCTATTTTGCCGGGGGCGCCGGGCAGGATTATCTCTATCGCGAGGGCGTGTATCGCTATCTGATGAAGTATCAGCCCAACGGCATCATTCTCTTCCACTACGAATCCTGTGTGACGCACTGGCCGGGAGGCATCCGCAACGCGGCAAAAATCATGCGTCAGGTGGAGCAGGAGTGCAACATCGTCCTGCATGACATGATCACGGTCGGCTCGAGCAGCGGGAGCTTTACCGCCCTTCACGCAGCAGCACTTCTGCAGGAGGAGTTCAATATCCCCGTCCATGCCACTCTGCTGCTTGACGCGGCGATGGAGTGGGACATGCCGACGGAGACGCTTCTCTCCGACGAGGAGTGCAAGCTGCTCGCCGAAAAAGGCACGCTGCTGTGCCTCTTCGAGCAGGCCGAGGCCGTTGACTACGAGGAGATCCACCGTATGGCGGACTTTGGCGACAAGGTACTTGTCATCATCTGCGAGAGCGACGGCCACAATATTATCTCCGTCAATGCCTATGACTATGGACTGTTCTCCTGGGGCTTCGAGGAGATCGAGCTTGACCCCAGCGAATATACCGTTGTTCCCATCGAACGGCGCAGCTGAGCGCCGCCGGTTGAGAGACAGAAAGGAACCGTTTTCCCCATGGAAGAATCTCAAAGCGTGAAACCAAGGCTCGGCTTTAAGCGCGTCCTGCTGCGCATCCTGTGTGTGCTGCTGGTGACGGTGCTGCTGCTGTGCGCTTTTCTCTACGGCGTCATCTTCATGGTCTGCCGCGGTCCGTCCGAGACCGCGCGCAATCAGTTTGTACTCTCTGTGCGTGAGACAAGCGCCATCGGCTTTCTTGCCAACCTCGTACTCTCCTCCGAAGAGATCGCCGCCATTGAGGCGCGGCCTGTCGAGGTCGTCGTCGAGACGGACACCTCTCTCGTCGAGATCAACGCAGCCGCCGGTGAGCAGGGTCCCGTTGCGGACGGCTGGGGATATGTGGACGAGGATGGGGACGGACTGATTCTCGTACCGGTCGCCGGGGAGAGCTATACCGGCTACATGCTGATCGTGCTCGATCCGACCCGTGTTGTGCTCGGCTTCTCGCCTGACGACCTCGGCATCCGCGGCTATACAGTGGCGGAGTTTGCCGAAAAGTTCGGTGCTGTCGCGGCAGTCAACGGAGGCGGTTTTTATGACCCGAGCGGCATGGGCAACGGAAGCATCCCCGAGCATCTCGTCGTCAAGGACGGCGTGATCTACTGCGGCGACCGTGGGATCGGCAGCGGCTTTGTCGGTCTGGACGACAAGGGCTTCCTGCATGTAGGGCTCTCGAGTTCACAGGAGGTCCGCGACAAGAACATCCAACACGGCTGCGGTTACGGTCCGATCCTCGTTGTCAACGGGGAGCCGATGGACGAGGCTTCGCTGAGCAGCGGTCTCAATCCGCGCACCGCGATCGGCCAGCGCTCCGACGGCGCGATTTTACTGTTGGTGATCGACGGCCGCCGCGCTACAAGTCTCGGCGCGTCCTATAAGGACCTCGCCGAGCAGATGCTCGCCTTCGGTGCCATCAACGCCGGCAACCTCGACGGCGGCTCGTCCAGCCTGATGTGGATGGACGGTGGCTACATCAACAACACTGCCGCCGTTATCGGCGTGCGTCCGATCCCGACCGCTTTTTTGGTCATGCCCTGAGGAGACTGCCATGGAGAACAAAAAACGCGGCGGCTCCCGTTTCGTTCGGGGTCTGCTGATCTACTGTCTTATCTTCCTGCTGCTCGCCGCAGCGGTGATCTTTGTGCTTGGGCTCTACCTTCGCGCTTATGAGGCGAGCCGCAGCACGACCTGCGTACAGAACTACATCAACTCCTGCGCCGCAGGCAAGCTGACCTACGGCTGGGGCAGCAGCCTCGCCGGGCTCGATAACCGGCTGCTCTCCGAAGAACAGAGCCGCGCCTTCATACAGGAGAAGCTCGCCGGAGCGAGCTACCGCGAGGTGCGCAGCGAAAACAGCGGTGAGAAGCGCTATGCGCTCTACGATGCGGACGGTGTCTGCTTTGAGCATCTGACCCTGCGGCAGCAGGGCGCGGCGAGTTGGGGCTTTACGTCCTGGGAAGTCGTCGGTGAGAGCTGTGATGTCTCTCCCTACACGCACTCCTATACCGTGACGGTTCCTTCGGAATACCGCGTACTGCTCGGCGACACGGAGCTTGATGTGAGTTTCCTCGCCGAAACCGGAATCCCCTATACCATCCTCGAGCCCTGTGGGGAGCTCGTACACAATCTGCCGACCAAGGTCCGCTACGAGACCGGTCCCTGCCTCGTTGACGCGCCGATCACCGTGCTCAACGCCTGGGGCAAGGAAGTACCCGCAGACAAGCAGGACGAGTACCACTATCTTGCCAACTGCTCGAGTGAGGTCCAGGGCCGGCTCGAGGAGTTCTCCCTGCGCTACCTCAATGCCTATCTGCCTTACGCCGGCGACCTCTATCGTAACGGCCTCGGCTTCTGGGGCGATTTGAGCAAGCTGATCGTCCGCGACGGGGAACTGGAGCAGCGTCTGATTGCCGCCCGTAAGGGCTTCGGCTACGGCAACACGAAGTCTATCGAGATCGTGGACCACACCGTGAATCTCTGCACCGATCTCAAAGATGGGCACTATGTGGTGGATCTTCTCTACCGCACCGAGACCGTCGGCCTTGAGGGGCCCATACAGGAGGACAACCGCGTCCGCCTGCTGATTTGGGAGGAGAACGAGCAGCTCTTCGCCGAGGCCATGTACCACTATTAAGCACCGCAGTCCGCCGGGGAGCCGCGCCGTCGGCTCCTTCGGCGGACTTTTTGATTTCCAGAAAGGGTGGGAAAAATCCGTACGCGTAACCTGGGCATTCTGGCGGCCTTTCTCCTGCTGGACACGCTGGCCTGCTTTTGCCTGTTCCCCGACATCTTTTATGAGCGGCTCCCCTTCCTTGCCGAGCTTGCCCCCGCAGCGACACCCGCTCCGACCGAGATCCCTGCAACAGCGTCGCCCGTGAGTCTCACGCTCGACGGCAGTGAAACGGCGGACGAGATTCTCGCGCTCTCCTCGTTGCCCTCACTGCGTGAGATTGACGCAACACAGAGCCGGGAATACGAGGCGCTGCTTTCGCTGCGCGAGTTGCTGCCGGACTGCAGCATCCGCTGGAGCTGCCGCTTCGACGGCCGCAGCTGGCCCAGCGACACCCGCAGTCTTACGGTGCACAGTCTAGACGGGCTTGCAGAACTGCTCTGCTATCTCCCTGCGCTCGAGAGCGTCGACCTTACCGGGACCGATGCCTCGCTCTCCGACCTTGAACAGCTGGACGCTGTGCGCCCCGATGTCTTTTACCTCTGGGATTTTGAATTCAACGGGCAGCGTATCCGTACCGATGTCGAGGTCTTCTCGACCCGGCGCGACGGGATGCACCACCGTTTCACCGACGAGGAGCTCTATCCTCTGCTCAAGTACTGTCGGCGCCTCAAAGCGCTCGATCTCAGCCACAACGCACTGCACGATGTATCGCTGATCGGAGAAATGGCCGATCTTGAGATCCTCGTCCTCGCCGACAACCTTATCACCGACGCAACGCCGCTGCGCTTTTGCACAAAGCTCACGCATCTTGAGCTGCAGATGAACCGCGGCATTCGTGATTTCAGCTTTCTCCCGCGCCTCGCCGCGTTGCGTGAGCTCAACGTCTGCTATGACCCCTGGTGTGTCAATCTCGACTTTCTTGAGAGCATGCCGGATTTTGCTTTCGGCATGTTCAAATTCACCGATGTCGACTCCGATGACTACAGCGCCTGGGCGGACAAGCGTCCCGACGCTCGCCTCGTCTACTGGAGCGACGACACCGACTCCAACGGCAACGGCTGGCGCGACTGGCCGCGCAACCGCGCGATCCGCGAGCTCTTCGCCGATTGGCAGGCGCACCCCGTCTACCCGGGGCTATAAGAAATGACAGCGCGGCCGGACCACTCAGGTCCGGCCGCGCTGCCGTTATTTATTGCTTGGGCTGCTTCAGTACGCCGATCGCGAGGATCAGGACCAGGATACTGAATACACACAGAAAAATCTTCGGTGCCGGTCCGATCAGAAACCCCATAACGGGGTTGAACTCGTCCAGGATCACCAGTGTGACCTGCAAGGCCGCGCACAACATGGCCACTGCGGCCAGAATCTTCCGAGCTTTCACGACGGATTCGTCTCTCCTTCCTGCAGGGGTTCCCCGATCATAAGGATATCCCCGATCTTCCGATAGCTGCTCTGGCGGTTATACAGCTGTCCCATAAAAGTCATCGTCGCGGATGCGCCGCCGTCGAGGTTGTACGCCGCGGTACAGCCGAGATCCTCAAAAAGCTTTGAGAGCTGCTCGAGCGTGAAGCCACGCGACCATGTCTTCTGCTGCCGTCCGTCGACCATCACGAAGCAGTAATGGCCCGGTTCGTAATAGCCGATCGCGCTGCGCGGATTTCCGATCCAGATCGGGCCGGGCGCGTTGAATTCTTTCTTGGCTTTGCCTTCGGAATCGAGCAGGCGCGGGCCGAACTTCCAGACCTGATAGGCGCCGTGATCGATCACGTCGGCCACCTTGTAATCCTTCTTGCCGTATGTCTCCATCGTGCCGTCATTGTAGAGCACGCAGAGGTCGCAGGTCGTCTGCTCCTTCTGATAGATGACGCCGTTGCGCACATAGAAGCCGTAGTTGCCCTGAGCGCTGCAGTAATCGCCGTTGATGGCGATGAGCGCCCCCGCCTCCTGTGCCAGCTCGTCAGCCTGGACCTTGACGTAGCGGTCGAAGGAGTTGTTGCGCGCATAGCAGCGGAAGCAGTCGAGGCTCGCGACATAGATATCCGCCACGTACCATACTTGGGGATAGCCGTCGATCGTCTCCTGGTGCATCGTGATATCGATCGAGACGTTCGGGCTCGAATAGGAGTGGTCCGTGACCACGACCTCATCCGTAAAGTGCTCGGCAAATTTGATCTGCCATTCCGTTTTTTCCGCCGCTGCATCCTCTGCATGCGCCTGCGGGACTACGCCGGGCAGTACGCCGAGGCAGAGAAGCAGTGCCAGAAACAGCGCGGCCAAGCGGCATACGCTTGTCTGTTGTCTATGTTCCATGGTTCCTCCGTTGATATGGGCTTTGCCGTACTTATTTGACCGGGCCGGACGGCGTCGAGTAGGGCTGCTTCCAATTGTAGCCGAGCTGCTCACTCAGCAGATCGTATCGCGGGTCCTTGCGCCAGCCCTCCGAAGTCGGGTTGTCCGTGGTGAAATTGATGGTCGTATCCGGCAGACGCTCCCGGATCTCGTCCAGCTGTTCCTTGGGGATCTTGTGCACACAGCCGATCCAGAGACGCTCGAGCCCTGTCAGACCGTAGAGCGGCGTGATATCCTTGAGCTGCTTGATCCAGCAAATGTTCAGATGCTTGAGATTCGTAAGCTCCGCCAGCGGCGAAAGATCGGTGCAGCGAGTGTTGAAGATCTCCAGATACTCCAGCTTTTTGCAGGAGGCCAGCGGCGTCGCGTCGCTCCAGTAATTGATGGCGAGGATCGCAACCTCGAGATCCGGCATGTACTGGACAAACGAGATGTCGTCAATGATGTTGTGACCGAGGTCAAGATACCGGACCTTGGTGCAGTACTTCAGGACCTCGCATTTCTCCCCCGTCAGGTTGTAGCCCTTGATGGAGGCGAGGATGCGCGTCTCGTCCGTACGGACCGAGTATCCTCCGAAGTCCACACGCCAGACGATTCCGCGTTCGGGGAACGCGTCCCGGATCTCGGCATATCGCACATATTTCAGACCGCAGCGTTCCATCTCCACCATCGTACAGTTGGTCATGTACGGCAGCGCCTCGCACAGCGCCTCTCCGTTGTCCGGGATGGAAACACGGTTGAGGTTCATCGACTCGTCCGTGGTGTTGAACTTCTTACCGTAGAGACTGAAGCGGTAATCCACCGTCGGATGTGCAGGCAAGTCCTGCAGCTGTCCAACCGTCTCCCACGCCACGCCATCGGACGGGAGCTTTACCGTCTTCAGTTTCGGCATCTCCTCCAGGATCGGGAGCAGTTCCTTGATCTGCGCCGAAGTGAGCGAGGAGAGATCCAGTTCACTGTTCGAGGTGCGGAAGTGCATCTCCCCCACCCTCACGAGTTTTCTGCCGTCGTTGTATTCCCGAATGATCTCCACCGGAGCCGGTTCTGCCGTCTCCTCCGCGGGCTTTGTTTTCTCGGCCCAGGCCTGCGCTCGAGGGTGCAGACAGCAGAGTACGCAGAGCAGGAGCAGCGCGAGCATTTTCCGTCCAGTCTTCTTCAAGAGTCGTTTTCCCTCCCGGTTCCCGAAAAACGAGGTGTTTCAATGCGTCGATTATACCGCGCACATTGAGCGATTGCAAGAAAAAAGCCCCGTCTTTTCACAGTTCTTTCACAAATCGTGCGGCAAAAAAGCCCCGCTCCCGCAGGGCTTTTTGTCAGTACAGCGAAAACAGCTTTGGCTTGAGCTTGTATTTGACGCCTGAGACCAGACCCATAGCGGCGAACATCGTCATCATGGACGAGCCTCCGTAACTGAAGAAGGGCAGCGTGATGCCGATCACGGGCGTGATACCGATGCACATGCCGATGTTGATGATCGTCTGGAACGCGACCGCCGAGGCCACGCCGATGCAGATAAGCATGTCGAAGGTGCGGGAGGCGTGCAGCCCGACCCGCGCACAGTGCACAATAATGACGGCAAGCAGGATCACCACGAGGATGCAGCCGATCATGCCCAGCTCCTCCCCCACGCAGGAAAAGATGAAGTCCGTGTGCTTTCCGGTAAAGACCGTGGAGCGGTGCGCCTCATCGACACCGGTGAGACGGCCGGAGGCCAGGGTCAGCTTGCTCTGTGAGGTCTGCCAGTTTCTTCCCCAGCCGTCGGGGTCGATGCTCGGGTCGTAGGGTGCGAGCAGACGCTCCTTCTGATAGTCTTTGAGGAAGTAGTTCCACAGCAGCGGGACCATGGCGGCGAGCGCCGCGCCGCCCAATGCGAACCAGTAGAGCCGTACGCCGAGCGCAAAGAGCATGGACAGGAAGATACAGAAAATGATCGAGGCGCTGCCGAGGTCCGAAGAGACCACGACGATCAGGCCGAAGACGATCACAAAATGACCCGCCATCTGGACCAGCGAGAGGAAGGAGTTCATATCCCGATATTCTTTCAGCCAGGTCATCTGCTTGGCAGAGATGATGATATAGATGACCTTGATGACCTCGGAGGGCTGAATGCCGATACCGGCAAAACGGATCCAGCTCTTGTTGCCGGTGTTGTCCTCCACTCCAAAGATGACAAGCGCGACCAGCAGCAAAACGTTAATGACGCAAAGCCACTTCCACTGCTCGGCCAGCAAGTCCGCATCGATCACCGTGAGCGCCACGAAAGCCACCAGGCCGAGGAACATGGAGAAGAGCTGCACCACAACGAGCTTGGTCGGATCCAGCTCCGCGCCGGAGGCTACCATGCCGGTTGCGGCGCGGAACACCATCGTGGTCCCGAAGAGCGCACTCACCAGGCACACGCCCAGCAGGAACATATCCGCGCGCTGAAAGAACTGCTTTACATAGGGTTTGACTTTCCGAAGAATCGCAAAGCACCGTCCTTTCCGTTCGAATTCAAACTGCATTTGCGAACGACCTGTATTTTATCACAGATTTTCTCTTTACGCAACGGGCGTATCAGTGGTATAATGAACGAAGTGTAAAATGTATCAGGAGAAAAGCATGCCTATTTATCATTCCAGGAGCGAGGCTGAGACCGAAGAGATCGGCAGCCGCCTTGCGAAAGCGCTGCCCGACGGCGCAGTCGTCGCAATGTACGGGGACCTCGGCGCCGGCAAGACCGCCTTCGTGCGCGGGATGGCCCGCGGCATGGGCCTCAACTGCCGGGTCTCGAGCCCAACCTTTACCATTGTCAACGAGTACCTTGGGGAGCGTGAGCTCATCCATTTCGATATGTACCGCCTCTCCGGCGCGGACGAGCTGTTCGAGATCGGCTGGGAGGATTATCTGAATCGCGGCGCGGTCTGCGCCGTGGAGTGGAGCGAGAAGGTGCGCGACGCTTTCTTCGGTGACGAGATTACCGTGACCATTGAAAAGCTCAGTGACACCGAGCGCCAGATCACTATCGAGGGGGCGGAGCCATGCTGATCCTTGCCTTTGAATCCTCGGCGCGGCCGGCCTCGGTCGCACTGCTGCAGGACGGGGAACTCCTGTCCCAGTACAGCCAGTGCAGTCAGCTCACCCACAGCCGCACGCTTCTGCCCATGGCGGAGGATATGCTGAAAAATACCGAGCTCTCGCTCGACGATGTAGACCTCTTTGCCGTGGCCCACGGCCCCGGCTCCTTTACCGGTGTGCGCATCGGCGTCTCGACGGTCAAGGGCCTGGCTTGGGCTTCGGACAAGCCCTGTGTCGGCGTCTCGACGCTCGAGGCCATGGCCTGGCACGGACTCGCCGCCGGCGGGCTGATCTGCCCGGTAATGGATGCGCGGCGCAGCCAGGTCTATAACGCGCTCTTTGAGATCCGTGACGGGAAGCCCGAACGGCTCACCCCGGATCGCCCGATCTCGCTGGAGGAACTCTCGGCGGAGCTTGCCAGCTACGACCGGCCGGTATTTCTTGTCGGCGATGGGGCAGAGCTCACGGCGAAGGCTCTCGCGGCTGCGGGACTGCCGTACACTGTGGCGCCCGGAAACCTTCGGTGGCAGAGCGCCTGGGGCGTGGCCATGGCCGCACGGGACAAGACCCCCGGCAACGCCGATACGCTGCTGCCCGTGTACCTGCGTCTCTCGCAGGCGGAACGGGAACGGCAGGCGCGTCTCGCCGCGCAGGAATGTGAAAAGTAAAAAATCAATTATAGAAGGAGAACACGAACATGAGCAAAGTATGCGTATTCGACCATCCCCTGATCCAGCACAAACTGTCCATTCTGCGTGATGAGAAGACCAGCGTCAAGGAATTCCGCGAGCTGGTTTCCGAAATCGCCATGCTGATGTGCTATGAGGCGACCCGTGATCTGCCCATGGAGGAGATCGACGTCAAAACTCCCGTCGCCGTGGCGAAATGCCGCCGCATTGCCGGCAAGAAGCTCGCCGTCGTTCCCATTCTGCGCGCCGGCCTCGGCATGGTCGACGGTATGGTCAGCTTGATGCCCAACGTCAAGG
>OCVV011307184.1_pt1 | contig 10642 bp, 6 predicted proteins | sample 1539721 | NCBI WGS metagenome assembly OCVV01 (sample SAMN02144230, study PRJEB22623) | gut metagenome | biome: sheep rumen | host: Ovis aries | place: New Zealand
GCTTCATGAATCCCAGCTGTATCAAGTAGATTAAGTGTAACATTACCTAATACTACATTACCTTCAACGATATCACGTGTTGTACCTGCAATATCAGATACGATTGCTTTATCTTCTTCTAAAAGTAGGTTAAGTAAGCTTGATTTACCAACATTAGGTTTACCAACAATAGCTGTTTTAACACCATGTATTGCAACAGTTGATATTTCAGAATTCTTTAATATCTTTTTCATATCTTTAAGCATAGTATCTATTACTGGCTTTAGATATTCATTTGTAATAACTACGGCATCATCATATTCAGGATAATCAATATTAACTTCTATTTTAGCGATAATATCAAGAAGACTATCTCTGAATTTTGTTATAAGCTTTAATGTTGATTTTCTTAAACTATTATTTGATGCATTTAAGGCTATATCAGTATTTGCTGAAATGATATCCATAATTGCTTCTGCTTGAGTTAAATCAAGTTTTTTATTCAAAAAAGCACGCTTTGAAAATTCACCACGCTCAGCCATACGAAAACCACTATTTAAAAGTAGTGTTAAAACCTTATTAGTAACAAATACTCCACCATGGCAGTTTATCTCAACCATATTTTCTCCATCAAATGAATTAGGAGCTAGGTAAACATTGCATAATACTTCATCAATTATGGTATCCTTATCTACTATATATCCATAATTAATGGTATGGCTTTTAACCTTAGTTAAATCTTTACCTTTAAATATATTATTAACATATTTTATTGCATCTGGGCCACTACATCTAATTATTGATATAGCACCAACACCATATGGAGTTGCAATAGCACAAATGTTATCTTGCATAAAATCACCTATTTTCTACTTAAATATTATAGAAAAATATGAATGATTTTACAACTATTCTTTATTTCTTTTCTTTCTATAAATTATTATAGATAATATAGTAATTATTAAAATAAAGCCTGTTGCACTACCAATAATAATATAATATAGCTTATAGTTATTATTATCTTCTTCTTTTATAGTAATATTTTTATTAACTAATCCATTATATACATTAATATTAAATGTCTTCTCATCAGTTTTAGATTTAATAGTAAGCTCATATTCACCATCAGGATTATCAACATTAAAATATGTAGATTCTAAAGTGATATTACTATTCGTAATATAATTATTTTTAGATAAGTAACTAATAAAATCTCTTTTAGTTATTTTATTAGTGTTTGTTATATTAATAGTATTATCTTCTAGATAGCTATTGTATTCTTTAGAATCCTTAACAGTTATTAAAAATGATGCCTTAGCTTCATTACCGGATTTATCACTAACCTTAGCTATTATTTCATAACTACCGCTCTTGTTATAATTTACTTGATAATTATCGATATCAGTTAGTTTAATATTCTTACTTGAAATTTCTCCATCTACTTCATCTACCGCAAGTATTTTATTTTGGATTTCACTTAGTTTTAAAGCTTCTTTAGTATTAGTAATAAATGATGGTATAACTAGTACTGGTTTAATATCATCATAAATTATTAATTCTATTTCTTTTTCCGTAACATTATCTTTATTATCCTTTAAATTAATAATTAGATAGTAGGTACCTATAGTATCATCAAATTTATAATCTGTATCATAAGATATATCTTTTATTTCATTTGTTGAATCTATTATTATTTCATTTAATAAATCATCAATTTTAACATTATCTTTATATGATACTTTTATTTCTTCTGTTAAGATATCTAAAATATCATTATTTATGATATCTTCCTTTTGATTAGGATTATCAGGTATTGTAGTTGGATTAGTAGTTGATGTGTTTGAACTAGGACTAACCTTTGATGTAGTAGTTTTAGGATTTGGATTAGTTTTAGTGCCTGTTGTAGTAGGATTAGTCTTAGATCCAGTTATAGTTGATGAAGGAGTTTGTTTATTTGTTGTAGTAGTTATAGGTGAATCAGTATTATCATCAATAGGTGTTTTTTCATAAACTTCAATATTAACCTCTAATAAATAATAAATGTTATTATTATCTTTTATTAAATATATATTAGTATAACTACCTAATACATTTTTATAATCGCTATAACGATTAGTAATTACCTCAAAATATGATAATGTTATATTATTTGATTCTTCTATTATATTTTTAATATTATCTAGTGATAATTCTTCATCTTTATTTACCTTAATAAGTGGAGATGATAAAGTCTTATTAATAGCGTTAATACTCATATTATATTTAATATATTTATTATTCTCATAACTAAAGATGGTTGCCTTATATGTGTCAGATGCAATCTCATCGTTATAAGGTAGATAATTATTTGCCTCAATATAAAAATTATCAAATATATTTTCAAGTAATATTTGAATAGATGGTGCGCTATTAGATGATACATTAATATTAAGAAGCTTTTCTTCTTCTAATTGATAATGAATATGAGAAAATAAGATATTATTAATAAGATTATAATTACCTTTAAAATCATCTTTATCATAACCAGTATTATAAGTAATATTACTATAATCAGTATATCCTGTAATATCTTGGCATGATACAGTATCACCATAGATTGTTTTTATTGCCACTGGTATTTCTTTTTTGATTTTAAAATCATTATTAATAAAATCAATATCATAAAATATAACATTATTATATGATGCGCTATAATTTATAACCTTACCATTACTAAATGTTAGAGAAGTTATTAAATCATGACCAAAACGGTAAGCTCTAAATTCTAAGCTTGATGATAGAATTCCAGATGATATGATATTAAGATTTTCTAAATCATTAATTTCTTCTTTAAAGTTTGAATCTCTAAGTTCATTAATATTCATACCATAAAGAATATCGGCTGCAGGAATTCTATCTTTTCCTAATACATTATTATCTTCTTCTGCATATATTTTAATTACATTAAAAGATAAAACACATAAAAAAATTGAAACTAAAATTATAAAATATTTTTTCATAAAGTACCCCCTAAAATATTTTTTCACTATATATAAATACACTTTGGGTCGAAAAAATATCAAAAAATTTTTAAAAAATTAAAAAAAGTTTCATTTTTTTAGTTTGATGTCGTATTTTTGCGTTAAATTGATTAAAATCATTAAAAATGAATGATTAATCACGAACCATAAGAAAAGCCCCAAAATCAAAAATTTTGAGGCTTATTTTAGGTGTTAAACTATTTCATTCTTTTTAAGAAACATTCGTAAGAATTTTCCATTAGACAAGTAATTGTCATAGGTCCAATTCCACCAGGTACTTTAGTGATGTATGAGGCTTTATCTTTTACATTTTTAAAGTCAACATCCCCACATAATTTTCCTGTTTCAGGATCTCTATTTACGCCAACATCAATTACGATGGCACCTTCTTTTACCATATCTTCTGTAACAAAGCGTGCTTTACCGATAGCAACTACTAAGATATCAGCCTTATTTGCGATATTTGCAAGATCTTTTGTTCTTGAGTGACAGCTTACAACTGTTGCGTTTCTATCAAGTAACATTTTATAAATTGGAAGACCAACAATATTACTTCTACCAATAACGCAAGCTTTCTTACCTTCAATTTCAGCATGGATACTATCAAGTACTTCCATTATACCTTTTGGTGTACAAGGAAGGGTACATTCTTGTTTAGAAAATAAGGCTGCAACATTTAGTGGATGAAAGCCATCTACATCCTTTGATACATCTATTCTTTTAATAACCTTAGCTTCATTAATATGCTTAGGAAGTGGTAATTGAACTAAAATACCATCTACTAGATCATCACTGTTTAAATCATCAATTGTTTTAAGTAACTCTGCCTCAGTTACATCCTCAGGCATTCTAATAGTAGTATTTTTAATACCTACTTCAATAGATGCCTTTTCTTTACCTGTAACATAAGATACACTTGCTGGATTATCACCAACTAGTATTACAACTAAGTGTGGTGCTCTACCGTATGTTTTTACAGCATCTTCTATTTTAACTTTTAATTCTTCTCTTCTTAATTTGGCAAGATCCTTGCCACTAATTACTTCACCCATTATTTTTTACCACGCTTTAATAGAATTTTAGATTTTGTTTGAGACTGTTTTTTAAAATAATTTACTGCGTTAGCAAATATTTCGCTATCAGTATTATTTCCGATATTTTTATATAATCCTTCTTTATATCTTTCTGGATGAGTCATCTTACCTAAGATTAAACCATCTTTAGAGATAATACCTTCAATTGCAAAATCACTACCAGTTGGGTTATATTCTGATACACTTGCTTCATCACCCTTTGGATCAATATAAGCAAATGCAACTTGACCATTACGGATTAAATCATTTGCAACCTTCTTAGGAATTGAAAGCATTCCTTCTTTACAAGATAGTGAGCTAAATACTTCTTCTCCACCCTTATATGAAGTAAGCCATGGAGATGCATTAGACATAACCTTAAGTTCAACAATTCTTGATATATGCTTACCAGATTTATTTATTGTAAATGTTGGACTATTTGCATTTACCTCAGGGTTTCCATATGGAAGAAGTCCTGATTTAATTAATGCTTGGAATCCATTACAAATACCTAAGATTAAACCTTTTCTTAAAAGTAATTGATTGATTGCTTCTCTAATTTTTGGATTATTTAATACATTTGCAACATATTTACCAGAACCATCTGGTTCATCATCAGCACTAAATCCACCAGAAAGGACAAAGATATCAGCATTGTTAATATGCCATGCCATTTCATTAATTGAATTCATTAATGCTTCTTTTGTTTCATCTTTAAACTTAGTTGAAACGACATTACCACCAACATCACTAAATGCTCTAATGGTATCTTCATCACAGTTAGTTCCTCTAAATGATGGAATATATACATTTACAACTTCTTTATTCTTTAATTGATTTACTTTCTTCTTATGTGTACGAATATTAATTGTATCAATTACATCATCATAAGAATTATTAAATACTTTTGTATATTTTTTGTAGTTTGCTTCAATCATTGATGGAATAGAGAATTTAACTCCATTAATAACACCAAACTGTACATGGCTTGTTCTACCAACTCTTACGAAGTTAGGGTTAGTATCAGTTGGTATTTCAAGTTGACCAGAAACTTCACAAATGATTGAACCATAATTTAATCTATTTAATTCTTCTTCCTTAACATTTAAATAGAATCCTACAGAGTTACCCATACTCATTTTAGCACAAGCTTCAATTAATCCACCAAATCCTAAAGCATAAGCACTAACGATATGACCTTTTTCGATATTGTATTTGATAAATTCAAAGTTATCGATTAATTGATCAATATTAGGTGAATAGTCTTTGTTTTCTTGATGCTTAACTAAGTATAGTTTATGACCTCTTGATTTAAATTCAGGAGTAATAATTTGTTTATCTTTAGCTGTAGTTACACCATATGCGATAAATGTAGGTGGAACTGATCTATCATTATAAGTTCCAGCCATTGAGTCTTTACCACCAATTGATGGAATCTTAAAGTCAAGTTGTGTCTTAAGTGCGCCAAGTAGTGCAGCAATAGCCTTACCCCAAGACTCAGCTGAATTCATTTTTTCGAAATATTCTTGGAAGCTTAGTCTTACGTTTCTATAATATGCACCACATGCAACAAGCTTAGATAATGCCTCAACGATTGCGTAAGATGCACCATGGTATGGACTCCATTTAGTTAGTTCAGGGTTAAAACCATAGCTTACTAAAGATACAGTATGAGTTTCACCATCTACCGGTAATTTTTGAGCTGATACTTGTGCTTCAGTTTTTCTATATTTACCACCATATGGTAATAATACTGTTCCTCTACCAATTGTTGAATCAAAGTATTCAACTAAGCCCTTTTGGGATAATACATTATCATTACCAAGTGTATTAAATACTCTATCAACTAAAGCTTCTTCATCTTTAATAAATGGATTATTATTATCAATTTTACCAATTACAGCTTCAGCATATCTTAAGGCACCAGCTGAATCAATAAACTTTCTTGATAAGTGTCCAACCACTTTTCCTTTATGATAGATTACAATATCATTTGATCCAGTAACTCTACCAACATAGCTTACAAATAATTCTTCTTCTTGAATATATGTTACAAGTTCATCTTTTTCTTCAGGTGATACAACTAAAGCAATTCTTTCTTGTGTTTCAGAAAGTAGGATATCAAGTGTTGATAAATTATCAGTTGTAGTTAATACATCATCAAGCCAAATCTCAACACCTTGAGAAATTTCACCTACACCAACGCCAATACCACCAGCACCTAAGTCATTAGCTTTCTTAATTAGACGTAATACTTCAGGTCTTCTAAATAGGTTATTAATCTTTCTTGCTGTTGCAGGATTTGAATGTTGAAATTCTTCAACATAATCTTTTAATCCTGAATCAGTATGTTCATGAGATGAATCAATTGCTGAACCAACGCCTTCTTTTTGAGTCTTATTACCAACCAGTAGGATAAAGTCTCCATCTTTTGGTTTTTCTCTTCTAATATCGCTAGTTTTATTTGCACCAACAATTAAACTTGATTCAAGACGTTTAGCAACATAATCACTATGATATACTTCTTTAACAAGTGTAGTTGCAACTCCTGTTTTATTGCTATAATCAGCAAAACCTTCTGCAGCTTTTGTTGAAATTATTCTTTGAGGTATTTTACCTAGCATTGTATTTTTAGGGTCATCATAAATATTTGCTGCACCACTAACTCTTACTGCTTGATATGCTTTAGCACGGCTTGCTAAAATATCACGCATAGTACCACCAATACAGTTTGCAGCACCATTATATGGGTCAACTTCTGTTGGATGGTTAGACGTTTCGTTTTTGAATTGTAGTGACCACTTTTCATTCTTACCATTAACATCTACATTTACTTTAATTGAATATGCATTACTTTCACCAGTTTTTTCTAAATCATTTAATTTACCAATTCTCTTTAAATATTTAGATGCGATAGTTGCCATATCCATTAGATTAACTTTTCTATTTTCTCTTTTTAAGTCTTCCCTTACATTTTCATATAAGTCTAAAGCTTCTTCTAGTTGAGGTGAGAAAAATGATCTATTTATTTGGATATCAGTAATCTTTGTATTAAATGTTGTATGTCTACAGTGATCAGACCAATATGTATCAATTAATCTTAATTCAACTAAAGTAGGATTTCTATTTTCTGATTTAAAGTAGTCTAAAACACACTTTAAATCTTTTTTATTCATTGCAAGATTCATCTTCTTGCAGTATGCTTCTAAATCTTTTGTTGAAAGATCAATAAATCCTTCTAATATATCATTAGTCTTTTCTAATCCTTCTTTACTATCAGGTTCTTTAGCAACTGTAGATAATTCTAAATATTGTCTAATTGCCCTAAGCTCTTTTTCAGATAATTCTTTATTTACAATAATACCTTTAGCAACTTTAACATTATAGTTTGCATTAGGGTCAATTAAGCTTAAGCAAGAATTAACTGCTTGAATTCTTTTTTGAGCATTTTTAAGTTTGCATGAAAGACAAACATATTTAGATTCATCAAGCTCAAAATCAAAAAAAACATTATCAGTTACATAGTCAGCAAAAACAGTATATTTTGCTTTTTCAAATAATTCTTCACTTAAATTATCGATATCATATAAATTGATAATTCTTAATTCAGCTACATTTATATTTAAATTTTTACTTAATTCGTTAGCAAGTGTATTAGCTTCTGTTTGAAACCCAGGTTTCTTTTCTACGAAAATCTTCATATTCAGCCTCCGTATATTTTTTTATTAAAAATAAAAAATATCTTTTACAATTTTAACATAAATAACTAATTAAGTAAAGCAAGAGAGTTTAAGGCAAGGCTCTGCCGTAAGGCACCCTTGCTTTTTCTTTACTTCTTTCATAACCCCTTGATATATTGCTCTCTAGGGGTTATAATAAAGATGGGTGATACTTATGATTACTAAAGAAATGCTTGATAAATTAAATGAAATACAAGATGAACTATCACATTTACCACATGGTTATATTTCTAAAAAAACGATCAATGGTAAAACTCAACATTATTTACAATGGACTGAATTAGGTAAAAAGAAAAGTAAATATATTAATTCATCTTCTTTAAGTAATATAGAAGCTTCTTTAGAAAGAAGAAAAGTATTATTACTTAAAGAAAGAGAAATAAAGAATTATTTAACTAAAGAAGACTTATTAAGAATAAAAGAAAATATAACATATAATACTACTGTTTTATATGGAGAAGATTTAGCTAAATTTTATAGAAATGCGCTTGATTATAAAAAAAGGTATTGCTATCAAGAATTAGATGATTACTTACATTCTAAAACCGATAAAATTTTTATTTTATATGGCTTAAGAAGAACTGGTAAAACAACTCTAATTAAACAAGCAATATCAAATATGAATAATACTGAATTTGAATCAACTGCGTTTATTCAAATAAATAAAGATGATACATTATCTCTTTTAAATAAAGATTTAAAGAAATTAATGAATAATGGATATAAATATGTATTTATAGATGAGATAACACTTCTATCTGATTTTATTGAAGGAGCGGCACTACTTTCTGATATATTCGCTTCATGCGGTATGAAGATAATTCTATCTGGTACTGATTCATTAGGCTTTATCTTTTCTAAATCTAATTCTTTATATGATAGGGCAATACTTCTTCATACTACATTTATATCATATAAAGAATTTGAAGAAGTTTTAGGAATAAAAGGAATAGATAATTATATTAAATATGGTGGTACTATGAGTGTATCAGGAATAAATTATAATTCCATATTTAATAATATAGATGATACTAAAGAATATATTAATTCTTCTATTGCTCATAATATCCAGCATTCCCTTAAGTATTATCAAAATGAAACACATTTTAGATCACTTAAAGAATTATATGATAATGATGAACTTACAAGTGCGATAAATAGAGTAATTGAAGATATGAACCATGAATTTACTATTGATGTATTAACTAAGGATTTTAAATCTCATGATTTAGGTATATCAAGAAATAATTTAAGACATGATAGATTTAATCCAACTGATATCTTAGATGATATTGATATAGTAAAATTCACTGAAAGATTAAAGAATTATTTAGATGTTAAAAATAAGAATGAACAAAAGGTAAATATAAAAAGTGAACACACTATAGAAATTAAAGAATATCTTAAATTACTTGATTTAATTGTTGATATAGATATCAAGTCTATTTCAACAAATAAGACAACTAAAAGAACAGTATTTACGCAACCTGGATTAAGATATTCACAAGCCGAATATCTAATTTCAAGCTTAATAGAGGATGATACATTTAGCGATTTATCTGAAGAGTTTAAAACAGGTGTGATAAATCGTATTTTATCAGAGATTAAAGGTAGAATGGTTGAAGATATCATCTTACTTGAAACATCGCTTAAAACGAAAAATAAACAAGTATTTAAATTACAGTTTGATGTTGGTGAATACGATATGGTTATTAGAGATATAGATAATAACACATGTGAGATTTATGAAATCAAATACAGCAATATAAATACACCTGAACAATATAGATTCTTAATTGATAAAGAAAAACAAGATAAAACAGAATTTAAATATGGTAAGGTTATTAAAAGATGTGTTTTATATAGAGGCAAATCTCTAAAAGATAATAATATAGAATATATTAATATAGAAAAATATTTAAAAAGATTATAGCGTAAATAAAAAATGGATTTGATTAGTATTTCTACTTTTCAAATCCATTTTTATTATTACTTTAATTTAATTGGATTAATACTTCCATCTGGATTAGGATGTTCATCCAAATATTTTCTTATTTCTTCTGGCTTACCAGATTTTAATCCTGGTTTACATTGGCTTAAGTTTTCAGCTTTGCCTTCAACTATTGCCTCTGCATAACCAGCACATCCTGGGAATCCACAAGCACCACAGTTCGCGTTTGGAAGAATCTTAATGATATCTTCTATTCTTGTATCAATATCAACATGAAGATATTTTGAAGCTATCGCAAGACCAAATCCTAAACCAAGACCTAGTAATGCTAGAATTAATACAGCCCATAATATTGTCATTAGTTTTTATCTCCTTTATTATCTTCTTTTTCTATTTCTTGTTTTAGTTTTTCATATTCAAACTTTTCTTTGATGCTGCAAGATTCAACCTTACAAGCTAGACATGAAGTCTCTTCGATTCTAATTTCTTCACAACCTTCTGGAACAGGTGTTTTTCTATTGTGAATAAAACTAACTACGAATACTACTCCAATGAAAACTATTAAGGCTATTGCAGCAAATAAATACCAGTTCATTATTATTTAATCATTCCGCTAAAGCCTAAGAAAGCCATAGCCATAATTGCAGCTGTTACTAAAGCAATAGGAATACCCTTAAATGCTTTTGGAGTATCAGATGCATCTAGACGATATCTAATAGTTGAGAATATAAATATAACTAAAGCAAAGCCTAATCCTGTACCAATTGCATTAGCCATAGAATCACCAAATGATAATGCATTATCAGTGTTACCTTGAGCAACACCTAATACGGCACAGTTTGTTGTAATAAGTGGAAGATAAACTCCAAGTGATTTATA
>OCVV012833469.1_pt1 | contig 10642 bp, 15 predicted proteins | sample 1539721 | NCBI WGS metagenome assembly OCVV01 (sample SAMN02144230, study PRJEB22623) | gut metagenome | biome: sheep rumen | host: Ovis aries | place: New Zealand
TTGCAGTCAAATGTGATGCTGAACTCGGATGCAGTGTTGTACTTTATCGGCTTTATGTCCAGCCCGCCGATGTATGTTGCCATTCTGTATTCGTCGGGATGGAACGTGTCTGTGAGCCTCTGATATCCTCTCAGCGAGCATATCGCGTTGCGGAAGGCCGACAGCTTCTGTGCGAAGGAGGCGTAATCATCGGGCTCGAAATTGAACGCCGGATAAGTTACCTCGATATTCTCAAAACGACCTTTGTCCAGTGCGAACTCACCGTTTCTGCCCGGTATCGCTACCATTTCGACATCGCGCTTCGGTGCATTGAACACGCCCTCGCCGCTTATATAAATGCCATAATCGGCGGAGTTGACCCCGCCGAAAATAATGCTGTTTATTGCCATGCCAATCTCCTCTGATTCGTTTCTCTGATGAGAATGCGTTTTACCTCTTCTGCGATTTCTCGCGGATCTTTGTCAGCACCGTTGATGTATATGTTCACCGTCTCTCCGCTTTGGATGCTGTTTGCCATCTCGTCCATTTTCTTCCAGAACGGATTGAGCGGGAGAATCGCCTCCGGTCCTGCTTCTCCGAGTCCTATGCCACCGAACACCGTTGCACCGTCAACGATACCGCCTTTGGCATACCAGTCGACCGACAGCTTCGGAACGCTCGGAGGATTGAGCGACAGCTTGCCGCTGATTGATAAGTGTGGCAATTTGAGTCCGCTCAGGAGGTTCCCGACCTTAATCGGGAAATAGCTCTTTATCTTGTCGACAACGCCCTTGACCTTGCTGATCATCGTATTGATCGGCTGCATGAATCGCGTCACGATGCCCGTTGCCGCCGCTGAGACTTTCGCCCATATAGCCGAGCCGAGCCCTGTAACGATGGCGAGCCCGATGCGTCCTATTGCCGCGACTATCTTCGGCAGATTGATGATGAACGATGTCGCAAGATTGCCGATGAGCTGACCACCTGCAGCCAGGATCTTCGGAATGGTCGTCATTGCCCACTCTGCCACCTTCGGCCCTGTGATCCCGCTCGCGAAGCTCGTTATCTGTGTTGCTAGGCTCGACAGCAGACTCGTTACATTCGACACCAAAAGCGGAAGCCCTGTCTGCAGGAATGACGCGATCGCGCCCGGAAGCGACTTGACCAGCGTCCCTATCATCGGCAGGAAATTGCCGAAGAAGAATGTGGACGCGGATGTCACGAGCTGGCTCATTGCGCCGCTGACATTCTCCCCGATGGCAAGCGAGCCGAGTAAATTCTGAGCCGACGCCTTCATCGCATTGAATGATCCGCTGAATGTTTCGGACGCCTCCTGCGCCGCCACTCCTGTCAGACCCAGATCACCCTGGATGACATGGATGGCCTCGTAGACATCGCCGAGATTATCGATACTGTATGTCTGCCCGGACAGCTTCTCCGCATCTGCCAGCAGACGCTCCATCTCTGACTTCGTGCCGCCATAGCCGAGCTTTAAGTTGTCGAGCATCGTATAGTTCTGCTTTGCAAAGCCCTGATATGCCATTTGTACCGACTCGATATCAGTACCCATCTTTGCGGAGTTGTCAGCCATATCCATAATGGCCGTGTTGGCCGCCTGTGCCGCTTTCGTGACATCTCCACCAAATGCGTTCTTGAGAGCCGCACCGAATGACACGGCCTGCTCAGAGTAGCTGTTCATCGAGATGCCGGCAGCAGCAGCTTCTCTTGCGTATGCCCTTGCCGCGTCGGCCGCTTCGCCGTAAAGTGTGTCAAGGCCGCCAAAATACGACTGCTGAAGTGCAGCGCCCTCCGATAGCGATGCTTTGACCGCTGCCCCGATTGCTGCCGCCCTTATTGCCTTCTTCGCAAAGGCGCCTATTTTGGTTCCGATGCCAAGACCTGCAGATTCGGCTTCGCCCCCGAGTTGGTTCTCAATCGAGCCCTTTATGCCTTGAGCCGATGGCACTATCTGAACATAAGCAGTTCCGAGTGTTGTCCCTGCCATGTTTTACTCTCCTCTTATCCGCTTCAAGGCCGCCTCAAAGTCTGCGGCGGTTCTGAAGCCCTTTACTTTCTTTTTCTTGGTCTCGCCGTATATGGCTTCGGTAAACAGGAACGGTTTTGCGTTCTTGTCCTTCCCGAACCCTGCCCGAAGCAGGGCGAGGTTGTCCGCTATAGCGGCGAGGATTATCGTGTCCAGATTCGCGGGCGCGTCCGCCATCCGGAGCTTGATTCTTGAATCTTCCCTCAAACCAGCAGACAAGGTCGCAACCAGTTGAACCGGAAGCGACCTATAGTCAAAAATGTGATATGTCTCGGCAAGGTCACATATAAGCGCATCCTCATCGAGTTCCATCATGCTGGCGAGGGTTATGAGTTTTTTAACTGATTTACGGATTCCATGAGTTCGGTCAGAGCGCTCACCATCTTGTCCGCTGGCGTAACACCATCGACCTCAAGATGCTTTGCAAGTTTATCGACCTCTTCTTCACCGCCGAGCAGCTTCTCCGCGATGTCCACTATCAAGCCTGTGTCGCCTTTGTCGATTTTGCGGAGCATCGTCAGAAAACGCCAGTCGTTGAGACAGCTGTCGTTTATCTGTGCCTCATATCCGTCTGAGAGTTTAGCCTTCATAAATCACCTCCCAGCAGTCTGTTAGGACTGCTTGATGTATTCGTAGTGAGTATTGCCGTCTGCATCCGGGAGTGCTGTGATGGTTATCTCATAGCCTACAGCATCGTCGTCGGTGTACTCGATATCACCGATCTCGGAGATCTTTCCGTGCGGAATAACCACTCTTTTGACGGTGTTGCTGTTCATGACCATATCGATTGCCCAGACTGCCTCTTCTGCCTCTTTAGCATTAGCCTCGACGGTAATGCCTGTGGCGAGTGTGCCTGTGACATTATCCGAGCCGTAAACGGCCTTGAGGACTTCTACGTTCAAAACCTCAATCAGAGTGAACTGGAATGTGTCCTCTTTTTCTGTCTGAATATTCAGAACTGTGTCACCACCCCATGCCTTGATATCTTCAGTATCAGGGCTGTTGGAGTTTGTAAGACCATCCTCGCTCACATATCCGAGTGCTTTGAAGTCGGCTCCGAGTGCGGTCGTTGCATCTGTTGGAAGAGTCGTGCCTGCAGCTGCTCTCCAGATTGCACCGCCGATCGCCGGCTTGCCAGCACTTACATTTCCTACTGTCTGTGCCATTTAATGCCTCCTAATAATGAGTGATGTTATACACGGCTTGCCAGCGATACTGCTTCGTTGCCGTGTTTGTAAAGTTGTAATCTGTTTCAAGCTCGACTCTTGTGATCTCGTCGAGTTCAGCGAAGCCGTCCATCGCCGCCTCCACCATCTGATTGAGAAGCATCGCCTCATAAAGCGACTTCCCATAAGACTGGATCGCAAACGTGGTCGTTATAATGTGATTGGTACGGCTGCTTCCTGTCTGGTCGATTAACACGTAATCGGTCTGCTGATCAGGAGCCTCCATCACGACAGGAACGCTGAGGTTGTGGTCGAGATAATCAAGAAGTATTTTTGCTATCATTAGCCACCTCCTAACGCTTTGAGTAAGGTGTTGTTTTCGTAGTTATCTTTGCGAGCCTCGTAAGTTTCCGCATGGACTGATGCGTTCACACGATTGCGTCCGACAAAGGTGGTCAGCTCATAGCCTTCACCCGCTCGTCCGAGAACGTTGGCCGCATATCCCTCGCATACACTCAGAGCTTCCGATGACCGAAGCAAGTCCCGGACACCCGCTCGATTTAGTTCAAACTTAACCTTGCTCATATCTTTCGACCCTAACCTTCTTGTTCCAGCCGAGAGGAATAAGCCACTCGATGCCCTCCTCCGGGAGTTCAATGATTCGCCATTCTGCACCAAAAAAGCCGACCTTTTTACCGGCTGTCCATTCGTGCGTGTCTCCCTTTGGGATCGCCATAATATACTCGCCTCTGCGTCCATCGAGATTGTATGGCTCGAGGACTTCTGCCGAAGCCGCTGGCGCTACAAGAACGTTATCAACATTGACCGCTTCCTCCGTATAAACCGGATGGTTCAGAGCATCAACGCCCGTCTGCGTCCTGTCATATAAAGTTACGGTTATGCCTCTCATTCTGTAGCCTCCCTTGGAACGAGAGCCTCTATCGGGCTATATGAACCTATCGACCCACCGGCTCCGAGAATCTTCTTCTCAAGTTTTCCGATATAGAGTTCTCCCGCTGCTCCGGCTCCGATTGTCCAGCTCTGCGAATATCCAAGCGCGGACATACTTCCTTGTGTCGCACCCATCGGGATTCCCGCATCAGTTCCATCACCGATAGCACGAACCACCATACGGCACGACACAATTTTCTTTGCCTCTTCTGTGGCGTTTTCGTTGTAAGCATCAATAATGGCTGCAGCATCATCCAGCAGGTTAGAGCAGACACTTTGTTCCGCCTCCAACATAGTTCTCGTCATTCTTGACTGAACATCACTGATTGTTGCGTATGCCATCCCGCTCACCTCACTTTTTCTTCGCTGTTTTCGTTTTACTCTTCGGCTTTTCTTCCGCTGGTTTAGCGTCGGAAGCGGCGAGCTTGTGACCCGCCGCTTTGTATTCCTCTACGCGATTTTCCGCGACCAGCATCTCACCGCCAGAGAGCTTGTTGATCATTTTGACCATTACGGAGTAACAGTCAGTCTGTTGAAGCAATTAACATCGGCGCGGAATCCGATCTCGATCTCTGCTCTTACTGCGAACATATTCTGCTGGAACAGGTTGATTGTGGTGTTTCCACTTGTGAGTGTAGCGTCGCTTGAGTAGTCGATAACTACGCCTTCAACTGTTCCATACATAGCCTGGCTCCAGTCACCTGCGATACCGACAACATGGTTTGTGCCATCATAGATGCCCTTGTTCATGACTGTCTTTGCTCCAAGAACCATCGGAACAGCGCCCTCAGATACGTTATTGATGAACAGCGGTCTGCTGTCTCCGTCAACAGCGCCGAGCAGTACGCTCTTGCCCTGTGGCGAAAGTGCGATGCCGTTCATGATTCCGCCGTGTACTGCGATGTCAGCATCAGCAGCAACGAGGCTGGAATAGGTGTTAGGGTTTGTGATGTTCTGTGCTGTTGCAGCTGCGAATGTATCGAAGTTGCTTCCAGGTGCCTGTACTGCACCGACGACTGTTGCATCGAACTTCTGAGCGAGTGCAAGCGGAAGTCTGCGAACCAGCTCATCATACAGAGCGGCCGCATCTCTTCTGAATTCGTTCGAGAAAGGAACGATTACAGCGAGCTTGTACGGCTCCATGACCTTCGTGCCGAGTGTAGGATTAGCAACAGGCTTTGCAGCTGTTTCGCCTACCCATGCAGCCTCAGGATCAGCTGTGATTACTGGAATGGATACGCCTCTGCCCGGCAGCTGGATCTGACGAGCAAGGCTCATTACTGCGGATGCCTCCTGTGTCTTTGCGAGGATCTCTGCTGCGACTTCTGGTGGAAGCGAGATATTTGTTCTGTTGGTTGGTACTCCTGCCATTGTTTTAGTCTCCTTTATAAAACTTGATTAAAATAGTCTGCGAATTGATCGCGCGTTTCTTTCTTTGGATTGCCAAGCGGCTCCCCACCGTCCGGGACCACCGGATACTTGCTCGGCTTTGCAAACTCAAGAATTGACTGAGCCTGAGCCTCGCACTCTTCCTTTGTGTCCGCTGTCAGCAAGTGAGCCGGTACGCCGACTGATCTTGCGACCTCTTCTCTTGTAAGACGAATAGTTTCAGCGGCCTTCATGGAATCAAGCTCGGTCTGAAGCCCGTTGGCTCTGTCGATTGCTTCCTGAAGTGCTGCGCTGTTGCCTTCCGCTTCTTTCAGTTTCGCCTGAGCATCTGTAAGCGATGTCTGCAATTCGTCGAAACCTCTCTTTGCGTTGTTGATATCATTCCCGTTGATGCTCATCAGCGCATTGATCTGGTCGTCTGTCGCCTCCGGGAAGAGGCTCGTGATGTCTGTGCGTTTCATGGTTATTCCTTTCTCCGATACGCTTTTTACGAGGTCGCTTCTCGTTCGGCTGCATCTTTTTACGTCCCGCCGGACTAATTTGTGTATGAAAAAAGGACTGTTGCCAGTCCTCTAATCAACATTGAACTCTTCAGCCCCGGAGCTGTTCCGCTCAATTCTTTTGGCGTATGCGCTTCGTTTCTGCTCGTTGATGATTTCCTTGTTCTCTGCATAGAACTCTCGCCTAAGGGCATTTATTCGCGCCTGAGGCGAACTACCTTCGACCCCTTCGTACATAGCGAGGTACTTGCCCGGGTCATATCCCTCTACATCGAGCGACTTGTTAAATCGAATCGCATAAGTGCAGTCGCAATTAGCGTGGACGTGTTCCGCATGGCCGTTCTTTATAGCCTTCTTTGATGCCTTCTGCCACCCACGAGATGCAAGTGTCAGGCAGAAAGCGCAGGTGTCCCCCGACGGGATCCACGCCCATTCCGCTCCATCTCGAAGTGCGTTCTGCTGCATGGTGTCCACTCCGACAAGTTTGACCTGCCTCCCGACCGCTTGAGCTATGATATCGAGATTCCCCGTTTTCATAGTTCCTTTAACAGCCTTTGCTGATTCTGACATCGTTGCTGTTCCTGCCGGGACTGCGGGTGGTACGCTGACACCTTGCAACTCCGCTATTGCATCATACATTTCGCAAGCCGCCGCACCAGCACCCTCACCGTACTTAGTCGCAAGCGCATATGCTAACTCAATGGCTCTATCCTCGTATTCAGCAAGCGTAATAATGCCCGCATTATACTGATTGCTCCATGTCGTGACGGCAGAAAGCATTTCCTTTGTTGCCCTGTCACTCAGTCGCCGAAGTATCTTGATGTAGTTGTTCCACGCTTTGCTCGTTATACGTCCACGTGCCATTATTCACCCGCTTCTTCGCCTATCTCTCCGAGTACCTGAAGCCCTCGTTCTCTCTGCTCCTGAGCTTTGATTCGTCTGATGTCTGCCTGGTCGAATCCAATCATCTCGAGGAATGTATCGGTTCCGGCAAATTCAGGACGAGCCGAAGCGATCTTGATGGCTGCATCCGCTGTGACTGCCACCGATGGCATCGCAGGATTCTTGAAGTGTGCAACAATGCTCTTCTGCGTATCTGTGAGCGCATCCATTGTGGTGTCATTTGCTATTGCTAACGCCATCAGTCCAATGAGTCTCAGCGAGTCTCCGTTGCCAGCGTTCAGCTGTTCAGCCATTGAGACGAGCGTCTGAGACTGAGCGAGTATTGCATCTGAGCTTGTCGGGTTCGCATCATTTACCACACCTGTGTCGGTGACTGTCAGACCGGTTGCTGCGCTGAACTGTGTAGCGAGGATCCTGAGCATTTCCACGTGTGGCGATATACTGCCCTGCTGAAGCTGTCCAAATGTCGGCTTTTCTCCAGTCTCCGGATTTACCGTAGAAGCGAGAATGTTACCGACATACTGTTTGAACTTCTGATTAACGACGGCATCATATTGCTCGTCAGTTACACCAAGCAGATACTTCTGCGGAGCCGTGCTGAACTCAAGTCCGATAGTCGCATTTGCTATCGTTCTGACATAACCCTGGATAAGCCGTCTTATAGGCTCTTTGATACGAGACTGTCCGAATGGCTTCGAGCTTGTTGGATTCCAGATGAATGGAACCATAAGCGGCCGGCCCATTCTATGAGGCTTCTTGTCCGCATACCATATTTGCCCATCGCGCCTCAGCACCCAGATAGCATCATCGGTATAAAGGTTCATCATCGACGGAGTCCATACCGCCAAATCACTATCCGGAGCCGTATCTGTTATCGCAAAGCCATATGCGATGCGGTTTTTCTCACCGCTCCACACAGCCGCAGCTGACTTCGCCGAGTGGGATCTGATACGGCATTTGACCTTGTCGTCGGCCGAGAGTGTCGCAAACGAGCATCCGATTTTCAGCTCATCGCGGCAAGTTTTCGGATATTCTGCGATGAGGTCGTTATCTCTGACGATCTGTGTCAGTTCGTCCACCTCTTCGCCATTCTCGCCAACGAATCCATCAAACATCGAGCGCCCCGCGAGCACATCGACTGTTTTCGCGCCCCAGGCACATCCTATCTCCAATCCACGCATACCCTGCGGAAGAGCGATACCAAGATTGACCTCGCCGAGAGATATCTTCCCCTCGTAATATCTGTCTTTCTGCTCGTTCTTGATTGTCGCGTTCTGATAGACCGTCAGCAGTTTTCGGAGCATTACCTGTTCATCCGCTCCGAGACCTATTACTTTTTCAGGTGCTATTGATATGATCATTTACCCAATCCTCATTACTTTGTTTGGATTCCGTTTACTGTTTTGAGCGCCCCACAGTGCAAGCGATGCCGCTTCAATAGGAGTCGAGTTGTCTCCACCGAAGCCCCAGCCTCCGCCGAGTGCGCGCTTTGTTGCCGTTATTGCGCTGTCGTTAAGCGCTTCCTGCTGGAAGAACCATGTAACAGCCTCTTCATTGATCGCGTTCGTCAATGTTCCTGTCGCCGCGATCATGTCTTTCGTGGACGGTCTGATTATCGAGCCCTTTATTCTCCATGTGTCCGCGATTCTTTCCACGAGCACATCGACTCCGTTCCGTCCGTCTATAACTACGCAGCTGGCCTTCTTATATCTCTGATTCAACCAGTCCGCGAGCCATCCAATTCCATGCCCGGTCGGTCTTAACTCTATTAGCGATATCCTTGCTGGGCCCGCTTCCGGAATGACCGCACCGCATAAGGCTACCATTGAGCCGTCAGCTGAGAACTTCACGCCGTAAGCTGTCTTGCCTTCAGGCTTCGGAAGCTCGGACTTGCAAGCCTCCCACTTTGCCCGGTCTATTGCATAATCAAGTTCATGCTTGACCACTGGCGTCCACCAGCCTAATCGCTCACGGGCGAATGTGTCCGGCGGCATCTGCTCAAGTTCTCCCTCGATTGTTGTCGAGAGAATTCTTCGGCCAAGTGCCGGATTTGTTTCCGCCCATCGGTCCCGATTTGTTACATCACCGATTTCATCGACAGAATACTCGAACCATGCCGTGCTCTGTGTCTTTCCATTGATTGCCTTGTCCCTAATGCCTCGGAACACAGTGCCATCTGAAGATGGATCCGGAGGTGTCCCCGCGTATATCGTTTGAGGGTTAAGGCTTGCAGATATTGCCGGGATAAAAGATGCCTGGGCTTCGATGCTTAGCTCCTGAGCCTCGTCGAATATCAGCAAGTCTCCATGCTGTCCTCGTCCACCGTTTCGTGTCCTCGCCAGGAACTTCACTCTCGCTCCCGACTTAAGGATTATCTGCTCACGGCCGAGTGCGGTCTTGATGTCCTTCAGATACTTCCGTAGTTTTGGCGTATCAAAAAACGAAGCCATTTCCTCAAATGTCTCCGTTGCCGTTTTCTGTAAGTGAGCAGTGTAAATCACTTGCTCGTTATACATGATCATGCCCGCCTCAGCTCTTGCTTCCACGAGCCCCGTCTTGCCGTTCTGCCTCGGAACCGACCCGCCGCAGGTCCGGCATAACCACTTGCCGCTCGGAGCGATTGCCATCCAGTCGCAAAGCACCAAGCTCTGCCACGGATCGAGCACCATCTCCCCGCTCCTCAGTATCCGCTCTGCATCGAGTCCATCCGTCTCGTTGTAAATCGGTGCTATTCTAACGCACGGCTCCTGACTTCCCAGCAGCTGCCCGCTCTGATAAGATCTCCGAGATTGCATCGTCATTCTGTTCCGCTCCTTCTATCTCCTCGATCTCTCTGATTGTCTCTCTGTATTGCCGCGCCAGAGACGCCACTTCTTTTACCTCAGCCTCTTCCAATGCGGCCGCCAGTTGAGCCTCTAACACTCTTAACTTCTCGAGTCGACCCATTCGAAAATCTCCTTGTGTGTAAATCGGCGCTGGACGGCGCTGTTGGGCCGGGCAGGGTGTACCGGGTCCCGTCCCCTACCATTCACCATCTTTTATATTGATTATTTTTGTGACTTGGCGAACATCATCAATGATCTTGTTCGACTTCTTCGCGTTGCAGATCCAGTGTGCCGCTTGCAGATTATTCCAATCCTGAGCAGCTGCAGCAGGAGAATCATATCCGAATTCTTTCCACCTACTGACTGGCCTGATCTCATCGATGACAAACGACAGCGGATGTTGTGCATCGCTTGGCTCGTCGTAGTGTATCGGTCCTAACCTCCCCCGGCATATTCCACAGGGGCACCCCATAGCCTTTAACCTCCCCCGGTGTTTTCTCCGGAGGTTACCGTTCTGATGCCGCGGGTTCGTTCTGCTCATATCTCTCCAACACAAAAGGACGAGCCTTGACCCGTCCTGATGTGGAACCTTTTGCTTTTCTAAAGGAATAATTATGAAGAGGCAGCGTCCGGATTCGCACCGGACAGATCCTTATTATGCTGCCATGATGCAGAGGCTTTGCACCTCTGCGGTGAGGTGACGGAAGAATCCTTATCGGAACATCTTCCAATATCATAATACATATATAGAGATGTTTATTCTTGTATAAGTTTAGCAACCGCTTCAAGCCCAGCATTGTGCGCCGTCCTTACCTTTGTCCACGAATAGAATAATGCCTCACAAACTTCCGCCCATGTCTTAAGGTAGATGTATCTTTGCATCAG
>OCVV011057388.1_pt1 | contig 10641 bp, 13 predicted proteins | sample 1539721 | NCBI WGS metagenome assembly OCVV01 (sample SAMN02144230, study PRJEB22623) | gut metagenome | biome: sheep rumen | host: Ovis aries | place: New Zealand
TGGCATTGACATTAACAGTCTCGATCTCTCTTTCGCCCGTTACCGAGTATTCACTGGGAATTACCGGAAATCGGAATCTCCGAGAACCTTTAAGCCATATCTGCATATGTCCTCCCTTACATCGCTATGGATGCAGTCCTTAACTTTCTCACGATGGCATCGCCGATACGCTCAATATCAGCATCCTCTCGCACGATTATCTGGTCTGCGATCTTCGGAATGGTCACATTTCCGCCGCCTGAATTCTTTGCCATAGCCATTGATACGTCATGAGGATATATCCTTGTGCCATGTGGCAGGTCGAGGATTTCGCCGCCTCGTTCATGTACCTGGACAAGTCCGCCTCTCCAGTTTACATCGCCGACAGCTCTTGCCTCGGTAACTTCGTACTTATGCCCGTTAGCATCTCCCCATTCAGGGATCTTGATACTTGATATTGCATCGCCGATTGATTTGATCGTACCAAACAAACCATCAAAGAGCCCACTGACAAACTTAACCGCTCCGTCAAAGACACCCTTGAACGCTTCCAGCGCTCCTGTTAAATCGCCATGTATCAATTTATCTATGCCGGTAACCAAACTGGTGAATGCCTGTAAGATTCCTGTGGTTGATTCAATTGCCCCAGCCAAAAATGTCCCGATTGCTCCGGCTGCAACTCCGGCCGCCGCCGCGATTACATTTCCGATGAGATCTGCAATCTTTGTCAGCATCGGCATCGATGCAGTGAACTGTTCTCTCAAGCCGTTAAAGGCTTCTTTCAGTTTCTCAAAGCCGCCTGTTGATGCCAGCGCCGCCTTGAATGTCTCGAAGTGAGTCACAACTGATACTATAACAACTCCGATAGCCGCTATTATCGCAATAACGACTGCTGCAGGTGCTGAAAGTGCCGCCATTCCTGCCTTAGCAAGTCCTGCTCCACTTGATAATGCTTTAAAGCCGCCTGCTGCCTTTGACCCAAACTGTACGAGCTTTGTAAACGCTCCGCCTACTGAGCCGACTGTCGATACGACTCTGCCGAATATTCCGATCACAGGTCCTGCTGCCGCCGCTATCATCGCCCACTTGACGATCTGCTTCTGCTGTTCAGGATCCATTTGTCTGAACTTATCGACCATCTCCGTGAGTTTTTCGATAAACGGAACAACCGTTTCCGCTAACGCACTGCCGACAGTATATTTAAATACATCGAATGTAGATGCCAGCTTTTCGAGTGGCGTCATCATCGCATCTGCCGCCTGCTGAGCATTACCAGATGCTGTGTCGATATTGTCTTTCAAGTTCTGGAGTGCTTCCGTCCCTGGACCATTTATGAGTGCCAGCCACTTTGATGCCTGGTTCTTTCCGAATATCGCACTCGCCGCCGCAATCTGTTCCTGCTGATTCAGCCCTTCAAAGCCTTTCTGCAGGGCTCCCATTGTCTCAGGCATCGATAAAAGCGCACCGTTTGCATCCCAGACGTTTATGCCCAATCTCTTCAAAGCCTCTGCGCCCTGCTTTGCCGGTGAAGCTATCCTCATAAGGCCTGTGTTCAGTGCTGTTGCACCTTCGCCTGCTGCTATACTGTGATCTCCGAATACTCCTGTGATTACTGCAAGATCAGAGAACGACCATCCTACGGTATTGGCTGTAGATCCTGCTACCGACATGGCATCGAACAGACCTGTTACACTGGTGTTGGCCTGTGCCTGTGCCTGTGTCATCATATCAACATAATGCAATGCATCAGCTGATGATGCTCCGAAAGCTTTCAGAGTGTTTCCAAGTCCTGATGTAACATCACTGAGCCCTGTTGCCGTTCCTGCCGCAAGATTTAACGATGGAGATAACATATCCGCCGATTCTTTTGCATTCCATCCTTGGCGGGCGAAATTAACAAGCGCTTCTGAGCCTTCCTGCATGGTGAATATTGATTTCGTCATGCCCTCAGCCAGCGCACCGGACAGATCTGCCGTGGCATATGCCGTTTCTCCCATGGTTGCTTTTACAAGCTGTAAATTCTTATCAACTTCTGAAAAGTTTTTATAGGATGCTGCTCCCATTGCCGCGATTGGAAGGGTAACTGCTGCCGTTAATTGATCTCCGACATGTGAGATGCTTTTTCCGGCGTTCTCTATGCCTTTCCATGCCTTCTCAGCTTTCTTTGTTCCTGCTGTCAAAGTCTGCATGGTCTTGTTAAATCCCGCCGTAAAGTCGTCAATAAGATTGAATCTCACATCAACCTGTCTCTTCCCCATTCAGTCCCTCCTTTCCTGCGAATTTTATAAATTGTGCTTATCTAATTGCCGATTGATTGATTTCTCAATCATCTCCGGATATTTCGATTCATATTCTTCTCTTGTCCGTTCTGCATAATGTTTTCCCGGAACCCATCCGCCTGTGTAATGACCATGGAAGTCATACTTATCATGACCATTCTCAACCAGATGAAAATGTGGTGCTTTGTTCCTGCTCGTTACGAAATGACTGTTGCCTTCTTTGGCTCCCTCTACTTTCCATCGAGTAAGGCTTTCCTTGCCCGATGTCTTGTAATTGCCTGGATATTTAGCATTAACATCCTCGTTGAAGCTCTCAGCGATTTCGAAAAGAGCATTTGATGCTTCTTCCGGATACTGCTCTATCATTGCTTTCATGTCAGCCACAAGTTCGTCTACTCCGGTTATCTCAAGTCGGGTCATTTATTCATATCCTCCTTCATCTCCTCGTAGTGCTTGGCTTCTTCCTGGATAAAGGCTCTGATCACTATCTTATCCGTTTCGTGCGCATCAAAATAAACTGACGGAGGCCAGTCGTGATTACAAAACAAGTAATACATGGCATTAAAGTCTCCGTCAGTATCAATTAGTTTTTTACTTCTTCCTCAAGCTCTTCATCGTCCTCGATGAAACCTGATAACTTTGCCACCTCATTAAAGACACTTGTGAGTTCTCCACCTGGGAAGAGTATCTGCGCAAGATCTACCGGTGATGCTGCTCCGAAATGCTTCTGGAGCTCCGCATCTTTCAGAGACGGTTCTGTCACTCCCTCAACAACGATAAGAGACTGAGCCTTGAACATCTTTGACATATCAAGGTCATTCTTCTTGTTTCTCGCTGTAGCAAGGAGATCCATGTACTGATTTCCGGATAATGCCTTTATGGTGATATAACTGTCCTCGCCAAGAAGGTTTGACAGATGCACTGCCTTAACCTCCTTGCTAGGTACTTCCATGACCTTTTCACGGTCGAGCTTCATTAATGTCTGAATTGATAACTTTGCCATTTATTTACGCCTCCTGATGGTTAATTACGCCTTGATGAGATCGAGGAAATCCCAATCCTCGAATGTGAAGTTGTATGATTCCTCTGTGTTCTTACCGTTCTCCCAGTCCATGAGATTGATCTTGTCAATCTTGCAATCGTAGAGAACTACTCTCTCTGCTCCGAGAGCATCCGGATCATCAAGCTTCATGATGATCTTAAATGATGGTGTTCTGCCGGTCTTCACCTGATCAGATACCTTCTTAGCGATATTTGTGCGGACATGGTGGAGCTTAAGGCTTCCCTTGCCCTCTGCCTTTGTAAGCTTCTTTCCGGCGATAAGCTTACGCGCCATACTCACATCGGAATAAGTGAGGTCTACGGTTGCCTTTCCTGACTCGATCTCTCCGAGATAATCGTCATCGAACCATACTTCTCCCCATGTTCCGTTAATAGTCTGATTTGATATAAACTTCCTCATACTGCCTCCTTATCCTTACACGTAAATCTTGATAGATACGTCCTCGATAGCGTCCAGGAGTGTCACATTGGACTTGAGGAATACATGAGAATCTGTGTTCGCTACCTTTACCTGGTCATCTGTGAGGTCGTTAGGATCGATCTCTTCGCCATCGATTACAACCTTCTTGCCCTTGCTGATAAGGTATGCTCTCTGATCATCAATATCTATCTCACATGTACCTGCTTCGATGATTCCGTCATTGGCGAGCTGCATAAAATAGCCGTTGATGGCTGTGATAAGCAGGCACTTGTTATCATAGCTATTGGCGTACTTGCCAATGTACTCATCCTCGATGGTCTTCTGGATATCTGTCTTGATCATATCCATGTCCTCAACGAGCTTGATCTTCTTGAAACTGTCGCCCTTTGTGTCTGTTGTGGTGGTGAGTGATGTGATAGCTCTGTCGAGCTTAACCTTCTCGCCATCCCAAAATGCAATGAGCTTTCCTGCTGCGATTGCAGTGTTTCTCTCATCCTTTGTGAGTCTTTCAACGTCGTCAAAGTCCTTAAGAGGTGCGTATGTTGCAGATATGGTGGAACCTGTTCCTGCAAGGAGTCCTGCGATGCGAGGGCAAGCCTCTTCTGGTGTGACCTCTGTCCTTGTTGAGCCTGAAACTGTATAAAGTGATACAGCCCAGTCAATGATTCCCTCAGTGTCTGCTGAGTTTGCATCAGGAAGGACAGCCTTTACCATGTTGGCGTTGTTGTTGCGCTGTGACTTTACCCATGAGACTACATCCGAAGTCTTTTCGTCTGTGTCTACGGTAGGGATTGCAAGCCACTGGAACTTTGCTGTCTCAAGATAGGCGAACATAGCTGTGTACTTCTCAGCTTCATCTTCCGCTGTGTCTCCGGAAGCCTTAACAGGCATGGTATATACAAGCACCTTGAGAGGTGATGTAGTATAGCCCTTAAGAGCGTCCTTGATGTACTTCTGATTAGCCGCAGAGTATGTAGTCGGAACTTCTGACACATCTCTGATTGTGCGCTTATCAGGAGTTGTTGTGATGCTTGCGTCTCTCAAAACGAGCATCACTATGCCTCTGTCACCTCTTGTGATGGCAGATGCTGCTTTTTCGATAAAAGCAACTGTAATGCTTGGCGATGTTAATGTTGCCATTTAGTTATCTCCTTTCACGGTTATCTCATTGCTTACGTGTTCGATCAGATCTCCCTCGATATACTCGGTGGACTCATACCAATCGAGCCGGAAGCCTATCTGAAGGATATTGTTATTGGTCCCTACATAGTCATGATCGTAATCAAGTACTAGAAGCTTCCTTCCGCTTATCTTGATAGTCATGCCCAGCAGTTCCCATATCTCCTGCACCTTAGTCAGATTGTCCACGTCATCGTGTACCCTTGAGTTATAGGTGATCTTTACACTGCATGAGTTATGAAACATATTCTTCGATTCCCGAATGATGCTCCCGGGAACCAGTTCTACAAAAAAATACGGAGGTTCAGCCTTATCGACTGTCTCCCTTCCGTACCTCTTTATCTCTGTATATTTGGTTTTCAGCAGTGCATTCACTGCTGCGATAATGTCTGTATACGTTACCACTAGCCATCACCTCCGCTCTCGACAGGATCCTTGTTATCCTCGCCTGCTGCCGGTTCTGCTTCTTTGACAGCATGGTCGATAAATTCCGTACATAACAGTTCGAGGATGTAATTATCCTCAAGAGGATTGGCAATCGCAACAATCTGGAACTGCCTGCCCTTGTAGACTATCACGTCCTTGGTCGTTACATCGGTGTATCGGATGGTTATTTTATAGCTCTGTGAGTTTGTAATTTTATAATACTCAAGCTGTTCGTCTCCCCGTTTCGGTCGAACCTCTGCCCATACAGACTTAAGAGGAGAGAGGACGTTCACGGTATTGCCCAGCGCATCCTCTGTATTCTGATAGCGCATGATAGTGACTTTGTGCTTAAGTCTTCCGGGATTAATTCCCTTCACCATGCTCATGTTGTACCCTCCTGCTTAAGCTCATGCTTCATACGGAGCTGTAGGATGATGGACTGATACGTGTACTCCTGACGCTTTTTGAGCTGCTGTTCTGACTGCATCAGCTCACGATTATCATAAAAATCCTGTGTCAGTGCACACATGAGCAGGAATGCTGTGGCGTCTTCGGTATCATATTCTCCCACAGCACTCTCTATGTACTCAATTGCAGCAGATGCGTCTGCCGTGACGATGCTGTCATCGTCTCCGACATCTATACGAAGATAGTCACAGATATCAGAGAGTTTCCCGGATATGTATTCAGTTCTTTCTGATGCTGTCATGTCCTGTCCTCCTTACCCCTGCTGCTCCAAGAACTCAGCAATTATGTCTGCTTTCTTGGATGCCGTTATGGTATAGCCCTTCTCCGCCGCGATTGCCTTGATCTGGGCAATGGTCAAGGCAGATAACTCAGATTCCGACATTTTGTCGGAACCCGAGCTTTTCTCGCCGGCGGTTATCATTCCCCCTGTGTGAGGGTAAGTGTACCGTAAACAAGTGCAGCATCATCCTTGACCTTACAATCAAGTCGATCCAGTGCACGGAATACAGTCATATCCTGCTCGAAAGCGTTAATCTGATTATTTCCGGTTCCAACCGTTGCATCAGTAGACTGCTTGATGCTCATACGCTGTCTGTCGAAGATCTTGCAGAATTCCTTGAGTGCGCCGATGAAGAAAGGCACTGCCACGGATGTCACAACATTCTCTTCTGTGGTAACCACTGAAGCAAGGACCTCATTCGGGATAACCACTACAGGAATTCTTGATGCACCTACAGCAAGCTCATACTTGATAGGGCTTGACTGGTCTCTGTTCGGCTTTAACAGATACTCATTTGATCCGGAAGAAACCTTAAGCTTGTCAAGCCAGTTAAATCCATCATCATTTGTGACGATTGATACAAGTCCGGCAAACTTAGAGCCGAGTGTCACATTTACAGCATCCTTGAAATCATCGATTCCTGTAATCGCAACAGTATGTGTTGCAGTCTTCATCTTTGTGATTACAAGATTGTTTCTTGTGGCAACATCTTCCTCACCGAGCCAGTTTGTGAGCTCTGCAACGATGTTCGCATCTGAATCCGCCAGAAGTTCATCTGTTACAGGAAGGTATCCGCCATACTTCTCGATGTTATAATTAAGCACTCCGTATGTAGGACCGTTTACCTTTGGGATCTTGCCCATCTCATCCACCTTCTGGAAACCAGAATGGCTCGCTCTTGTCCTGTAGGTTCTTCTGCCCTTGTTGGTCTTTACGGCCTCATAATCTACAAGATTCTGCAGTGAAAAATGTGATTCCCTGTACTGGTTAATTTTTGTCTGGATATCCTCTGGCACAGTATATCCACCATCGGCACCGGTCTCGCCGCCTTCTCTGTTGATGTTTGAATAACTAAATCTGTTTCTTGCTGCATTCGCAAACTCATGGATAGCGTCCTTAGGAGCATTGTCCTTTACAGGTGTGGCTGTAGTAGGCACTGCTGCGCCGCCGTTGTCCACGATATCAGAAAGAAGATCATACTTCTCCTGCATTGCTACGAGCTCTGCCTTTGCCTCCTTAGCCTCGGTGAGCTTATTCTCATTAACGAGGTTCTGAATCTGAACCTTTTTCTCATTGATGGCATCAAGTAATTTCTTTAAATCCATAACTTTCTCCTTTACTGTGTTGTCCCGAACTTATCGAGATCTTTTAATATTTCTGCTTTTTCTGCCTCGCAAGCTTCGCGCTCTGCCTTGGCATTGTTGTACATTTCCTGAATTTCAGCCTGTTTCTTATAGAGACCGCTGAAAGATGCAGTCATAACTCTCTTGGAGCTCTCTGCATCCGTTATCCCATCTACAAAGCCCAGTTCCACGGCTTTATTTGCCGGGAGCCATGTCTCTTTATCCATGAGCTTTAGGATTTCATCCTGAGTCTTGCCTGTCTTTGCGACATAGGCTCCACACAGAGCTTCATCCCAGGCTTTCAATTCCTTGGCGGCCTTCTCCATGTCCTGATGGTTGCCACTCACTCCGTAAGTAGATACATCATGGATCATGATCATGCCGATAGGCGATATCTTGCAAGGTCCAGCCATAGCGATGACTGATGCGGCGGAAGCGGCCAGAGATTCAATCTCGATATCCACATCATTCCGCGCGCGGAGCTTCGCATATATCTCCTGTCCGGCAAGTACATCGCCACCACCGGAATTGATTTTCACTTCCAGCCTGTCACCTTCCGGCATCTGACTGAGTGCATCATCGAGATCCCGTGGCGCAAAGTAATCGCCCAGAATCGGATATCCCCAATCTCGGAGTAAATTAATTAACTCTTTGGTCGCGTTATCGATGATGTCGCCTTTGATATTCAAAATCATTCTCCGCTTCCTCCTTCCTTCGAGATTCCATATGCCGCGCCGACACTGGTAAGCGGCACATAGTTGCCATTTACTATCAATTGATCACCGCCATCCTTTGATGGAAGGTCGAGATACTGTCTCGCCTCATTCGGTGTGTAAATGCCGTTATTGACCGCAGATGTTAATGTCTTCATCTGCGTCTCTGCATCTGCCCTCAGGATCACCTTTTCATTGAACTTGTACTGATACCCATCAATCCTCTGCTGCTCAGAAAGGAGCTTGTAGTTCAGTTCCTGTTCGTTCATGGTGATGCGGAAGAGCATCGTATCAACTAAAAATGCCAACTGCTGAGTCTCAGAGTTGGCATAGGATGACTTTTCATAGTCATTTATCTGATTCGGTTTTACTCCAAATGCTGCTGCAATCTGCAGAGCACTATACTTTTTCAACTCAAAGAACTGAGCATCAGTCAGTTTGTAGTTGAGAGGCGAAAGATTCATGCCCACAGGAAGAGCGACGACCTTACCGGCATTTCTCGCCCCGGTAAGAAGACTGTCGTATTTCTCCTGGAGTTTAGTTCTCAGCTTTTCATCGAGGTCTCCTGTGTACTGAAGGACGCTGGATGCCGTGAGCCCACTTTCATAAAGCTTTTCGAGATACTTCTGTGAGTATCCTGCTCCTGTGATTGTGGTGGCAAGGATGTCCCTCACGGACTTACCCATGATTCCGTCCCATGTGAGCCACGTCTTCATGTGGAGCACCTGCATCTGGTCGAACACATACTCTGTTCCGCTGTTCGGGTCATTGTATCTGTAATAGAGCTTTCCCTTGTCTCCGAAGACACCGGCATCATCCATGTACACCGTCACATAATTTGACTGCATCGGCCAGAGAGCTTTCACTACTCTTGTGCCGCCATACCGTCCTTCTCTTTCCGTTGTGTACTGGATCCATGCGTAAGCATTGCCATAATGGTGACAATTTGCTTCCATGGCTGACCAGAACACAGAAGGTGACATAAATGTGTTCGGCCTGTTGAGGATCACATCAGTCTCACTTGTGCGTTCCGCATTTACACGTCCGCCCTGAGCATCTTCCACGTAGAGCTTAAGCGGAAGCTTTCCCATCGTCTCCGACAGGATCTTGAGACAGGTGAAGTATGTCGTTTCCTGGATGGCTTCGGGCTTAGTGCTGTCTATGCCTAGCCATTCAAGGAGCTTAGCTTCTGCTGCCGTTGCAGTATTGGAAGTCTGCACCTCTTTTTGATTAAAAAATCTGCTAAAGAATCCCATCTTTTACATATTCTCCAAAAATTTACTTACATAATCGTTGTAATCTGTTGCACTGAAATCGTGATACAGTGCAAGCTTATATGCCGCAAGAGTGGCATCAACAGGGTCGATTCGCTTCGTTGTGGCGTCTTTATCTATCTTGATCAGACCGTTGTTTGTCCTCACAACTGCATTACTCATGGCATAATTCAGAAGGGGGTTATGCAGATAGATAATGTTTCCGGCATAAACCTGTTCTCTAAAACCCTGCGTGGACTCATTTAATGATTTGTGGCTTTGAAACACTTCCTCCACCGTGTAGCCTTCGTCCGACAGGTCCATCATGAGCTTTGATGCATTGGCAGGGTCGAAGCACAGGCACTGGATATCAAGGTCGTACTTCTTACACTCATCCAGCACATACTTCATGATGGCGCCCTGGTGGACTATCGGAGTCTCCGTTACAGTTAGATATCCGAGCCGTTCCCATGCATCATACGGCACCTTGTCCCTGATGACATGCTCTCTCAGCTTCTCCCAAGTAGGGATGAAGGAGTGCGTCCACAGGATGTACTTCACTATCGGATGCCCCATATCATCCATCTCGCCTGCTGCCGTGAAAGGCACTATAAAGGCAACTGATGAAAGGTCAATCTTTGATGACATATCGAAACCAACATACACAGGCATCTTTTTCAAAGAGATTGGTAGCTCCTTGACCTCACAGAGCTTCCATTTCTTCATGTCCATGTAGCCATTGTTCTTGCTTGCCACCCAAACATTGAGCACCTTCGTCATGAAAGCGATCATCTTCTCAGGTATCTGCTTCGCCACCTCGTAGTCCTCAGATATCTTCTTGATGCCCTCCGGAAAGAATGCTCTTATCGGATTCGCTTTCTGCCATGTTTCAAGCGCTCCGGGATCATCGCCCGGATCAGCTTCGCAGATATCGACAAAATACTCATCGTTCTGCACATCGATGTCAGGATTCAGAATCTTACTGCAGTAATCGTACTCCTGCGTGTAGCAGGGATAGGTAAGGTCTTTTCCGGCAGTGGTGATGATCGTCAGCATCGGCTCTTTTGTGTTGGAGCCGAGTCCAAGATCATAAAAATCCGTTGTAGGATGCTGATGATATTCATCGAGGATGAGTTGAGCGGGGTTTGTACCGTCCCCGGTCTTCCCATCCTCTTTTGAGAGTGCCTTAATGAATGATCCTGTCTTTATGTGGTCTATCTGGTCTCGCTTAAAATTGA
>OCVV011192852.1_pt1 | contig 10641 bp, 10 predicted proteins | sample 1539721 | NCBI WGS metagenome assembly OCVV01 (sample SAMN02144230, study PRJEB22623) | gut metagenome | biome: sheep rumen | host: Ovis aries | place: New Zealand
TGTTCCTCCAGATCGTCTACGGCCGTTCGCAGTCCGCATTCTCTGAGGGCGGTCTGGTCGTCGGCGCAGGTCTTGAGGATCTGGGCAAGGGTCTGCGTTCGCAGGTCGGTACCATGTACGGCACCCTCGCAAAGGGCCCGCGCTACCTCGAAATGACCGACGGCTATGTCACCGGCCTCGCGCTCAATGAGGATGATGAGATCATCGGCTACAAGTTCGTCAACTTCGGCAAGATGATGGACTTCATCAAGGCAGGCGATGACGCAAATACCGCATTTGAGAAGGCACAGGGTCAGTACGGCCGTGTCGCAGATGCTGTCAAGATCATTGATCCGAGAAAAGAGTAATAAAGGAGGATTTGTAAAATGGCTTTGTTTGAATCGTATGAAAGACGCGAGAAGCAGATCCTCGCTGTGATCAAGGAATACGGCATCAACTCGATCGAGGAGTGCGCTGATGTCTGCAAGGAAAAGGGTCTTGATATCTACAAGCTGGTCGAGGGCATTCAGCCGATCTGCTTCGAGAACGCAAAGTGGGCTTACACAGTCGGCTGCGCAATCGCAATCAAGAAGGGCTGCACCAGAGCAGCTGACGCTGCTGCCGCTATCGGCGAGGGTCTTCAGGCTTTCTGTATCCCGGGTTCTGTTGCTGACCAGAGAAAGGTCGGTCTGGGTCACGGCAACCTCGGCAAAATGCTGCTCGAGGAGGAGACTGAGTGCTTCGCATTCCTCGCAGGCCACGAGTCCTTCGCTGCTGCTGAGGGCGCAATCGGTATCGCTGAGAAGGCAAACAAGGTGCGCAAGAAGCCGCTCCGCGTCATCCTGAACGGTCTGGGCAAGGACGCTGCACAGATTATCGCGAGAATCAACGGCTTCACCTATGTTGAGACTGAGATGGACTACCACACCGGCGAGGTCAAGGAGGTCTTCCGCAAGGCTTACTCCGACGGTCTGCGCGCAAAGGTCAACTGCTACGGTGCCAATGACGTCACCGAGGGCGTTGCGATCATGTGGAAGGAGAATGTCGATGTTTCGATCACCGGCAACTCCACCAACCCGACCCGCTTCCAGCACCCGGTCGCAGGCACCTACAAGAAAGAGCGCACCGATGCCGGCAAGAAGTATTTTTCTGTCGCATCCGGCGGCGGTACCGGCCGTACCCTGCACCCGGACAACATGGCTGCCGGCCCTGCTTCCTACGGCATGACCGATACCATGGGCAGAATGCACTCTGATGCACAGTTTGCAGGCTCCTCCTCCGTGCCGGCGCACGTTGAGATGATGGGTCTCATCGGCATGGGCAACAACCCCATGGTCGGTGCGACTGTTGCTTGCGCAGTTGCTGTTGAAGAGGCTATGAAGTAAGCTGAAAGCAGCGTAAATGCGTTATATTGAGAAATCCCGACAAGTCATGCGATTTGTCGGGATTTTTGTTTTTTGATGCAAAAGCAGCGATTTGTCACCCATTTGTCACCCGAAATCTGAGGTAGATGACAGGGTGGGTGACAAAAATGATTTCGCTGAGGTATGCTGTCATTTTCACTTCAGCGTGGCGAAATTCATTTTCATGAAATATATTCCAATTGTCGATCATATGGTACAGAAGTGAACAGACCTGAGAGGGGCTTGTCCCCTCTCTTGTGTGTGCAGTGTTCTTTATAAACATCTAAAACTACGTATTTATGATGTTTTTGAACTCCAAAAGAGAGAAATTCGAAAACTATCTAGCGATCTGCAAAAACAACGTAAATGTGTGCTTTCAGAGGTGTCGATTTTGATACGTGTGCGATTTCGTGTGCAATGATTTCAAGAGCCTTGCTGCTGCTTTGGGCGAAGCAATCATCCAATATTCCAGAACCGTTCAAAGAAAGCCTTGAGCTTTTCAATGACCGTTCCATTCTTATGATCGAGCGGGAGGCTTGTATCGCCTGTCTGAAGTATTCTGAGGCCTGTCTGTATTGATTCTTCAAGGTATCTGATACTGTGGTAATCCCTGATGATTTCCGGATCGTCCGGATGCAGATTGAATACGGAAAGTGAAGGACAGCGTTCAAAAGTACAATCCTCTAATCTTGTGATGTGATCGCGGAGAACGATTTTTCTGAGACTGCGGCAGTTGCTGAATGCACCGCTTCCGACAGAAGATACACTTTCCGGGAGCGAATGAAAGCATTTTGCATGAATCAAATGCGTATTTTCCGATGCTTTTTACGCTTTCAAAAAAATCAAGCTGCTGTAATCCAAAAGGCGGTCAGGATGCCTGAATCATCCTGACCGCTTTTTCATTGTGATTCATCGCAGATCTGTTACTTCAGCTGACAGCAAAGCGCATTTTCATCTGTCAGTCCTCAAGCGCATTGAAATAGATATTGTCATCCTCGACCGTGAAATTGATGTAATCCGTTTCATAGCAGCTTCCGAAAATGTCATAGATCATAAATCCGTAGAGATATTCGCCGTCATAGAGATAATTGAAGCTCGGCTCGCTTTTGCCGTCGTAAACATATTCCTCGCCGTAATAATAGCTTTCTTCGTCGGAATCGACCGCCATCGCATAATACATCGGAACGATTACATCGCCCGTTTCGAGCTCGTCATTTCCTCTTGCAGAAGCACCGGATTCGTCAACGCCGTCCCAGAGCGAAATAAAATAAACCGCAGTTTCTTCATAGTCATATGCGAAGATCAGATTGGTTTCTTCGCCGTTGACCTCAACCGGAGAGGTGTAGAGATCATAGCCGTCGCATTCGAGCATCAGATATCCCGCGAGAAGCTGACCGTCGGGAAGGGAGAACCAGCAGCCGTCGAAGTTGTCGGTGAATACACCTTCGTCCCAGTCCGCGAGAACGTCACCGGTATAACCGAGCTCAATGATCTCAGTCAGGTCGTCGCTCATCAGGTAGACAGCCGCTTCGACATGATCTGTATACTCCAGCGCATCCTGCGTCAGAATGAAGCCGTAATCGCCGTCCTCATTGAATGTCGGTTCCTGCTCAAAGCCAATCAGATCGCTGCCGCTGTACTGGTTTCCGTCATCGAACGCATCCCAGAGTGTCTCCGTTTCGGGCTCATAGGTATAATCGCCGGCATCACCGTAGTCATCATCAGACCAGTTGCCGGAGAAAGCGGAGATCAGTGCGGAGTTGTCATAGGAGCTGAAATCATCGTCACCGGCAGTACCGTAGGCGATCTTATCGACAAGACCGAGGTAATACGGGCTGATGCAGATATCCTTGAAAATACCGAGCTCCTGCGAGCCTTCGATATGCAGCGGATAATAGGAGGAAAGGCCGCAGGCATTTTTATGGTCTTTACCGTTTTTGGTGTATACAACGGCATTTTTCAGCGCTGTCAGAGCAGCCGCAGCGTTTTCGGAATAATCCGCGCCTGCCGCAATAATGCCGCTGAGATCGACCATATTGGTATAATAGGTAGACTTCGTATTGCCGCCGAAGTTATCGGCTGAGGTAATACTGCGGATGACTTTCGCAAGCTCCTCGGTGCTGTCCTTTTCAGTCAGTTCATAAATATCCTTTGCGTAGCTGTCAAAGGCAATCATCAGATCATCAACCTTGCTCAGATCAATGACGGAAAGCGTTGCGCCGTCCTCGCTGTCAACATCCCTGCAGCTCTCATAGAAGCTGTCGCAGATCACTTTTCCGAGGTCTGCGCCGGATCCGTTCGGATCGGCGGCCATAAAATTGCCGATCGCAGTATAATCCCACCCGTAACCCGGCTCGGTCTCCTCAGATGCAACCATATATCTCGCATGAGAAGCAAGCACTGCTGCCGTTTCGACCGTAGACATCAGGCAGGCATCGAAGCCGATGAATTCAAAGGGGCAGGTCATTTCATCGTAAACACTGTAAAGCGCGGCGTCGATCTCTTTGAGGAAGAGGCTGTCACCGTCATAGAAATCGTCAAAGCAAACACCGCTGATGCTTCCGCCGCCGTGATCCCAGAAGATCAGTCCCATATTGGCAGCCGGATAGTTCTGAATTCCGAAATGAAGAAACTCATGCAGTGTTTTCACTTCGCCCATATTCGAGGTCTCTGATTCAGAAACAAGCTCCATATTACCATCTGAAATGCAGTAAATCTGGTTTTTGTCCGAACTGATCCCCCGCTGCCATTCCTCAGCACCGCCTGTAAACACAAGGAAACGAATATTATCTTTGACGGAGCTTTGCTGCATTTCTGCGATGTCACCAGATGCCATGCCATTCTCTGATTCCAGATTGCTGCCGCACATATAGACCATGACAGTCCATGTTCCGGGGTCGCCCATGGGCGTTTCCTCTGTCCGGCGTGTACGTTTAATCGTACTGTCAACGGGTGTATCGGCCGTGGAGTCAGTGTCGGCGTCAACGACTCGCTGTGCCTCCGAGTCAGAGCTGCTGCCTGCGGCGGGTGCCGAGCTGCTGTCGGAGCATCCGGAGAGCACAGACAACATCGCTGCAGCGCATAGGATCGCCGCCATTTTTCGTTTTTTCATTCAGATCACCTTTCTTTTTTCCGCTCTTGGGGTTTGGTAGCGATCGTGTATAACACAACGGACGCACTCATCGGATTTGTGATGTGTGCGTCCGTAATATGTGTTCATTTCGTTGAACAGACAGAATCAATTACTCAGCGATTGCAGCTGCAAGAGCAAAGTATTCGATCGTCTGATCTGCGTCCAGATACTCAGCCTCGTAGGTGTTGCCGTTCTGGTCGAGGATCAGGCACTCATCTTCATCCTCAGCGAAGCCGATCTCGAAATTGGAACCGGTGTAGACGTCAGTGAATGTGAGCATAGACCATGCGATGCCATTCTCATCAGTCTCAGAAGCGCCGGTGTACTCACCGCAGATCACATCGCCCTTACGCTCGGAATCAACCGCGATCATAGCGCAGTACTTTGCGCCGTCATGATTGAACAGAGCGAGCACATAGTCGGTATCATCTTCGTCAGAAGCAAGGAGGCCGTTCTCAATCATGGAAGAATCAACATCGAGCAGGGAGAAGCCGCCTTCTTCCTCCTCCTCTTCTTCAACCTCTTCTTCCTCTGCCTCTTCTTCAACCTCTTCTTCCTCTGCCTCTTCTTCCTCCTCTACCTCTTCTTCCTTGGAGGATTCTTCCTTCGAAGATTCTTCCTTGGAGGATTCTTCCTTGGAGGACTCCGCAGCAGAAGACGAGGAAGCTGCCGACGAAGACGAAGAATCACCGCCGCAAGCGGTCAGTGCTGTCATAGCAACTGCCAGAACTGCCAGAATCGCTGCTGTTTTTTTCAGGTTTTTCATTGGTTTCTTCTCCTTATCCAATAATAAAAGTGACATTGTATACAGCCAAGCCAGAGGCAGCCGGCTTGAAGGAGGCAACGCACAGATCTCCTGCTTGGCTGTCTACATTCGGTATATCAAAACAGCATAAATGCTGTGATGATGCTGAAAATCAAGAAAAACGCATCCGCCGGGATATGGTTATCCTTGTCAGATACGCTTCAGACAGGATATGCAATTTTGAAAAAGGGCATAGATATGCTTACTTGTTTGCATACTTGCGAAAGCATATTGCTTAAGCATATCCCTGTCAGCCCCTTTCACGAAATGAAATGTAAACTTTGTGAACAAATCAAGCATCTCTTGACAGAGAAGATTTTAGCATATTCTGTCGTCTGTGTCAATAGATTTTTCGTGAAAATCAAAATTTTTGCGTGAAAGTCAATAGCAGAGGGTTGTCAAGCGCTTTGGGGTATGATATAATGATAAAAAAAGTGTACTGTAGGTGAGGATAAAATGGAAATCCGGATTGCCGTTGTGGATGATTCCGAGGCGGACAGAAACAGAATGATCGCGGAACTGCGAAGATATTTTTATATGATAAAAGGCCATCAGCTCATACTGTACAGCTTTAAAAGCAGCGAGGAGTTTATTTCAGACGAGGCGTATCGTTCGTTCCACGCTGTGTTTCTGGATATTTTTATGGACGGTATGACAGGGATCGAGCTTGGAAAGAAGCTCCGTGCAGATAACCCGATCCTTGCGATCATTTTCGTAACAAGTTCACCTGATATGTACGCTTCTGCCGCACCGCTGGGAATGTTCGATTATCTGCAAAAGCCTTTTGAAGCCGAAAGACTGAAACTCCTGCTTGACCGTATGCTTGCCTATCTTCCGATGGTCAGCAAGCGAAACGATCAGATCGTCAGCATAAGGATCCCACGCGGGAAAGTGCATATACCGCTCTCAGACATTATCTGTGTCCTGTCAAGCAATCACACGACCGAGGTCTATGCAGCAAACCGCGAAATGATACAAAGCAATATGAAATACAGTGAGCTTGCCGAACTGCTGAAAACTGATGCGCGCTTTCTGGAGTGTAATCGGGGCGTGACGGTCAATATGGAGCATATTGTTTCGATGACAGATAAGGTATATGTATCAAACGGTCTGGAATTGCCGATCAAAGTGCGCGAGCGTGCAAAGCTGCTTAGTATTTTTTCAGATTTCTCAATACACAGAATGACGGAGTTTTAGTATGGATATTTCTCTGTTTTTGCGGTATACCGCAGAAAATGCAATGATTATTCCGGCTACGGTCTCAGCAGTCCTTCCGGTCAGAAGTGCACTGAAGCACAATAAGGTCCATACAGCGCTCTGCATGGTTCCTTTGTTAATTGCATTGATACTGATCGGTGCCGGAATCTGCACAAAATTTGAATTCGCATCGAATACTGCTCTGTTTTTGGGGATCGCAGTCTTTTATATTTTGTATTCGTGCAATGTCGGCTACAGCCTGTCAAAGCGGTTATTCTGCTTTTTTCACGGTGCAGCACTTGCAGAATTTGCTACAATGTATACTGCATATCTCGGAGCGCCGTTTGAAATCGGCGAGATCGGCCTTTATACATTAAAATGGGGATGCATCGCGCTTGCAATCGGTATCGGCATTACGCTGCTGTTTTTCCGTGATTCCTTTTTCAAGCTGCACGATCTGTTTGAAAATGAAAACATGGACAGAATCTGGAAAGCATTGCTGTTTGTTCCATTACTGATCGTGCTGTTCTCAATCTGGGTCATGCCAATAGATTACAGCAATGTTACGATCGGCAGAGTGCGTAAAATCAGCCTGATCCTGTTTCCGGTGATCTTGCTGGTGTATCATTTGATTATCCATATTCTCTGGTGGACATCTGAACATATTACAAAGGAATCGGAGCTGAAACGTCAGAACGATCTGTTTCAGCTCGAAGAAAAGCGCTATAAAGCACTGCGGTACTATTCAGAACAGGCAAGCATGATTCGCCACGATTTCCGGCATCATATCGGTGTAATCAGCGAACTGCTGAATTCCGATAAAACAGATGAAGCCAAGGATTATCTGCGCCAGTTTACTGAAACAGATTTTTCAGGGCACAAACTGTTCTGCCAGAATCAGGGAATTGATGCGATCGCCGCACATTATGACAAGATCGCCAGACAGAACGGAATTCAGATCAACTGGCATCTGAAATTGGGCGAACAGCTTCCGTTCCGCATTTCAGATGTTTGCGCCATAACAGGAAATCTGGTGGAAAACGCGATCAATGCAGTCAGGGAACTCAGTGAGGAAAAAAGGATCATTGACCTGACAATGGAGATGCGCACTGACCAGATGCTGGCGCTTTTTATCCGCAATCCCTATGAAAATGCAATCATATATGATAAAAACGGATTACCGAAATCCGCTCAGGCAAATCACGGTATCGGACTGCATTCTGTTTTGAGCATCGTCAAAGCCCATAACGGAAATCTTCAGATTGCAGCTGAAAACGGTATCTTTGCCGTGAGCATTATTATATTTGAGCAGAAGGATAAAGGAGCGATGAAATGAAAAAGAAAAGGCGATTCACCAAACTGGGCTTAATTGTTGCTACGGTTTTTGCTGTGCCGTGTTTTTTGATTTTCGCTGCAATCTCCGTATCTGAATTGATTTCTGCCATAAACGGACCGCAGGATCTGGAAATCGTGCACGGCAGCCTGCATATTACTTCACAAGCGAAAGATCCTGTAACCGGCATCGAAAGCGCCATCATTGTCCGTAAGACAGAAATGCTGCAATATCATGAAAGAAGTGTCAAAAACGGGAATACCTATGATACAGAGGTTGAGACCGTGTGGAAAGAATCGCATATTGATTCTTTCCGAAACGGATTTACGAAATATGAAAACCCGCCGTTCCCGGAAGAACTGAAATCAGCAGATCTTTTTGGAACCGCTGAAATCGGCGAGAGCGGTGTTCGCTTAGCAAAACCGCTGATGCAGTGTTTCAGATTTGCAGACGAATCCTATGTAGGAGATGCAATGATCGGCGCACCGGATCTTCCGGATGATCTGCTTGACGAATTCGGTTTGATACAAACAAGCCCCGGACGCTTTATATCAAAAGGAATGACTGAAAAAGATCCCGGCTGCATCGTGGTCACATATACAATACTCAATCCGGAGTTGGAAGGTACAATGATCACGGCAGCAGGTGTATTCACAGAAGACGGTGCGCTTGGAGCTCATGATTACGATAAGGTCCTCTATACACGGAATGTCACAGACGAAGAGTTATGTGCCGACTTTAAAAACGATGCAAAGCATAACGCTGTTTTCTTTATGATTGCTGCTTTGGTTGTTTTGGTCGTTATGCTGTTCTTATGGATGAAATAAAAAATACTGAACTTTGCTGAATTACAAATGAAGCATTTATGCAATGGGAGCGTTACCGATATGATAACACTCCCTTTTTTCTATCATCATCCAGCATAACAGCGGCATCGTTTCGGCAGACTCTGACTGTGCATCGGCCTCGCTGCCAACACGCGGATGAATCATAGAATAAAAAATCCAGAAATATCGCATATACGCGACATTTCGGGTGATTCGTAACCTTTCCGATTACGCATCTTCGTTGGATGGAGGCAGGGGGACTCGAACCCGCTAAGCATTTTGTAAATCGGTGTATCTGCTAACATTTCGTTGCACTTGTAACGAGTCATGTGCGATTCCGTGTGCTGTTATTCAAAGCACCTTGACAACTTCATTCTCGATAAAATAAGGGCGAGGTAATTCTCATGGATATTACAAGAGAACGGGCAATCACGAATGCGGTTGCATCTGCTGAGATAGAAGGCGTACACCCAAACGAGAATGATGTTGCCCGTATCCGTGAAATGGAAGAGAAGATAATCACGCATCTAGGCAGTTTTTCAGGTGCAAAATCGGCACACCGCCCGATAACAGTGCGCCGATGCGTCAATCTTCTTCAGAATCATCACGGATATAGGCATATTCCTCTGGCAAAAGAATCCGAAATGTGCTGCCTTTCTCCGGTTCCGATGAGACTTCGCAATTGCCGTTATGCATCGTGACGGTCTGCTTCACGATTGCAAGTCCCAGACCGGAAACGCCCTTTCCGCGCCGCTGGCGGTTTGTATAGTATTTCTCCCAGATATGCCCGATGTCGTCCGCTGCAATGCCGCTGCCGTGATCAGAAATCTCAACAGCAGCAGTCTGCCCGTCAGATTTGAGTGTTACGCCGATCCATTTGTCCGCACCGGCATGACGCACGGCGTTGTCAATCAGATTATAGACAGCTCTTTGCAGTCTCGATGCATTGCCGCTGATCTGAATACCGTCTGCAATGCTGCGTTCAAAGGTGAATCCGTCCTTTGCATGGAGGTTTTCAAAGCTGTCAGTCACAGAGATGACAATTTCGCTGAGATCAACGGATTCTTTGACCGGCTCTTTATCAGTCATCTGCAATTCGGAGTATTCCAGGATCTCATTGACAAGCGCAGTCAGCCGGTCGGATTCCTCGACAATCACTGCCACATCCGCCGCGCACTGCTGTTCATCCTCGCGCGAAATATCACGTATCATTTCCGCATACCCCTTAATCATGGTCAGCGGTGTGCGAAGATCATGAGACACATTGGCAAGAAATTCATTCTGAAACTCTCTGTCCTGCTTCAGCTTTTCGGCTGTTCTGTCCAGTGTGCCGTTCAGATCGTCCAGTTCCGTGCAGAAGCCCTCGGCGAACGGTGTATCCGACTGATTCCCGCCTAGCTTATGGGCCTTTTCATTTAGCTGCGCGATCGGTTTTGCAAAGCTGCGGGAGAGGAACCATGCCAGCACAAATCCGATAACCACTGAAAGCAGCGTCACCCAGAGAAGCTGTGTCCGGATGATGCGTGCCGCAGAACCGACTGCACCGAGCGTTGCACCGAGATACAGCACGGCATCCTCTCCGCTGAATGTGATATATCTGCCGTAAGCGTACAGATCATCCGTGCGCAGTTCGGCAGTTCCGTTTTCAGATTGGCTGAGCAGCTGTAAGAATTCGTCGAAGTTTTCCGGTAGCTCTCTGTAATGTGCGTGATCGCCTTTGATGCCCTTTCCGCCGCGTTCCTCCCGTTCGTTTTGCCTGCCCTGCAGTTTTCGGAATTCATCGGAGCTGTAAAGCAGATTGCCCTCTGTGTCTGTTACATAGACAACAATGGAGTTTTCTCTGGAGATCTCATCAATATAATCGGCGATCCGCTCGCTTCCGAACTGCGACACGATGCTGTCTGACGCAGAGATCGTATTTTTGATGATCATGCCGTCATAAAACCGCTGCAAAAAAACGGTTT
>OCVV011336925.1_pt1 | contig 10641 bp, 10 predicted proteins | sample 1539721 | NCBI WGS metagenome assembly OCVV01 (sample SAMN02144230, study PRJEB22623) | gut metagenome | biome: sheep rumen | host: Ovis aries | place: New Zealand
CGCTACCCCTTCTCCTAGGGGGCCGGCCCCCTAAGACCCCCAGAGAATTAAGTGTCATTGCGAGCCCGAAGGGCGTGGCAATCTATATTAGCAAATTACGCGGCCCTCTTTATTCTTAATCCTTTCAATATAATCATCAATCGAAGCAAGCGGTGAATCAAACTCCATTCCACCAACAGCCATAGTGCCTTCAGTTTTTTCTTCCAGGGCAAAATTAATGTTGTGAATGTCAGAGCCGCTGGTCATAGGAAAATCATAAATCTTAGCGTATTCCAGTGCCAGAACATTCTGGTCGGGAGTGTTTCCTCCGTTGTAAACTTCTACTCCGTGAACTTCGCGCGGGTGCAGGTGAATGGCATTAATGTAGCCGCGGAGTCTGAAAGGGTGAGCCTGAATCATAAGGCTGCCCTCGCGGTTCACAGCATCAAAAAGCTGGGCATGATTCATAGACTCAACATCCGGGTGGTCAAAAAGCCAGTTTTTATCCAGCCCATAAATAAGGTAGTCATCCCCCTGGAATGTCTGCTCAATGCCAAAGAAAACCTTAAAATCGCCGCCGTCTTCGGCATTCTGCTTCTTAGCCTCAGCTAGAGCCGCCTCATAACCCGAACAGTACTGCTCAATGCGGGTATGCCAGTCCAGTTCATGCGAAACCGCCGTGTTACCGCCAAAAAAATGATCCGTTACAAAAATGCCGTCATATCCAAGCTTCTTATAAACAGAAATATATTCCGCCCCATGCGAAACGCCACACTTACTGGCTTCGCAAGTGTGAAGATGAGTCTCATATTTAAATGTTTTCATAATGAATAAGTATACCATTAGTGAACTGCTTTGTCATTGAAAGCGCAGCGAAACAATACGGTATTCTATGAATGACAATTCTTTTGCATTTAGTTATAATTAAAATATATGGAAAAGACCGTTTACATCATCGGGCACCGAAATCCCGATACCGACGCCGTTGTTTCTGCTGTTGGTTATGCTACATTGAAAAATCTTTTAGGATATCCTGAATATAAAGCTGCGCGAGCTGGACATTTGAATCCGCAGACTGCATATATTTTTGAGAAATTTGGAATTCCCCGCCCTGAATATTTGCCGGACCTGGTTCCAAAGGTAAAGTATTTTATGCAGGATAAAGTTGAAACTGTTACTACTGATGTTTCTGTTTGGGAAGCAATTGGAAAAATGGAAAAAACTGAAATCCGTGTTTTACCTGTCGTAGATGGTGAAGGACGCTATCAGTCCTTGCTTCATTACAGCGGATTCGCGCGCGGAGTTTTGACAATCCTGAATCCGGAAAAAAAGCATCGTTTTTCTACAAGCATATCCCTGATTCAGAAAACCTTGAATGCTCAGCCAATTTATATTGCAGGTGACGCAGACAAAAATTTCAATGCTTCAATTCACGTTGGTTCATCTTCTACAGAAAGTTTTGAAAAACGTCTTGAAGCACATGCCAGCGAAGATATTGTTGTAATTTCTTCTGACCGCGAAGATATTCAGCGCATTTGTATTGAACATAAAGTAAAGCTTTTGATTACAACTTCAAATTGTGTAATAGATAAAAGCTTGCGCGAGTTAGCAGAAGCTAACGGGGTTTCAGTAATTGTTTCTCCTTATTCAACTTCTCCAACTTCCATGCTGATTGCTTACTCAATGCCTGTTTCTGCAATGGGTGACAAAGAAATTATTACTGTTCACGAAAATGATACAATCGCAAAAATCAAAGAGATTTTGAAAAATGCACATTGTAAATATCTTCCGGTTGTTGATGATGACAATAAAGTAATTGGAATTATTTCTGAGCACGATTTGATGAAAGAGCCAAACGTAGAAGTAATTCTCGTTGATCACAATGAAATTACTCAGGCAGTTGAAGGGATTGAGCATTATAAGATTCAGGAGGTGATTGATCATCACCGCATCGGCTCAATTCCAACAAAAAATCCTATTACCTTTATTAACCGTCCGGTTGGTTCAACTTCGACTCAGATTGCGGGGCTTTATAAGGAGTATCGCATTCCAATTCCAAAGGAAGTTGCTTCGTTATTACTTTGCGGTATTTTGTCTGATACTCTGATTTTGCAGTCAGCTACAGTTACCGACACTGATCGTGATATGGCAGAATATCTTTCTAGCATAACTAATCTGGATATTAAGGAACTTGGCAATGAGATTCTGATGGCAGGAAGTAAAGTTGGCGGACGCCCTGCAAGTGAAATCATTCATCAGGATATGAAAGAATATACTGAAGGAAAATTAACTTATACTGCAAGCCAGATTGAAGTTGGAAACCCTCAGGAGATTCTGGACCGCAAGGCTGAGTTTATGAATGAGCTTGCCGTTGAACGCCGAGCTCACAAAGGACTTTTCTCTTGTCTGCTTGTTACTGATATCACAAAGCTTTCGAGTGTGCTGTTGATAGACAGTGATCCGAAATTTACGCAGTTCATCAGCTTTCCAAAATTGGAAGACGGTGTTTACTACCTGCAGGATGTTGTCAGCCGCAAGAAACAGCTGATTCCGCTGATTACTGAGCAGGTTTTGAATTACAGTGTGTAAAACATAACGAGTTCGTCATTGCGAGGAACTATAAGAAATTGTGTCATTGCGAGGAGCGTGGCGACGTGGCAATCTATACAGTGGATGGATTGTTTCGCCTATAGCTCGCAATGATTTTTTTTGCCCAAAAACCTTGTTATATCAATGTATTTATTGACAAAACAACTAATGTAAAATACTATTAAAATGTAGATATATAAATTGATTAAAAGGAGACTGTTATGTATGATGCTTTAACTGCGACAAAGATGCTTAATGCCTTTGTTCCAATCAGCCGCTTTAATAAAGGCGAAGCTGGAAAGATTATTGAAGAAGTAAAACGCGATGGTATTAAGGTAATTGTTAAGAATAATGCGCCGGAATGTGTAATGATTACTGTTGAAGATTATGACAGACTTGTTCTGGAGTCTAAAAGGGTGGTGAATCCGCCTCAAACTCCGGAAGAGGAAAAAGCTCGAAAAGAATTTATTGAAAAAATCAGAAAGAATGTTGCGCCTCCGCTGCCTCCGACAAGAAACAGAAAAGAAGTGATGGATGAAATTGGTTCAATTGATATAGACAAAGACGCAGTTTGGGAATTGCGAAGGGCAAGCATGATATGATTTTAGTAGATTCAAATATTCTTATTGATTATTATCGCGACCGGAATTCTGAACTTGCGAAAAAAATTGATTCAATGCAGATTGGAATCTGCGGAGTTGTAAAATCTGAAGTTTTGCACGGTGCAAAAAATTATGACGAAGTTGATAATATTCTTGCTTCCTTTAATACTTTTGATTTGCTTCATACCGATGAATACGACTTCGAAGGTGTCGGTCTCATCTTAAAGAATCTTCGTGAACACGGAGTAGCGGTTCCCCTGACTGATGTTATGATTGCCTTTTGTGCAATGAAGTATGATGCACCAGTCTGGACACAGGACGGACACTTTAGGTTAATCCAGGGCCTGTATCCGGAACTGGGGCTGTTTAATTTGTGTTAAAAAACAAGGCGCCAGGGAGGGGAGGGACTTACGCAAGTCGGCAGACACAGCCTGGAACTTTTACGAGGCGCCAGGGAGGGGAGGAACTTACGAGAGTCGGCAGGCACAGCCTGCCTCTGAGGCCTAACGATGGATGAACCTAAAATGGCCCGCTGTCGCAGCCCATTTTTTAACGGTTCTTCCATTTTAGCCTATTCCCATCCAAAAGTTGCAGGTGGTTTGTTTGTGGCGTCGAAGTAGAGTGCGTCTACAAAAGGCAGCTCGGCAATCTTGTGAACGATTGTGTTAAGCAAATCCTTTGGCAGCATGGCAAAGCGTGCTGTCATAACATCTTCCGAAATTACAGGGCGCAATACAAAGGTTGCGTGGTCAGCACAGCTTGCATAAGGCAAATCAATTGTAAGGTGCTGGAAGATTTTGTCATACCAGCCGCTCTTATGAAGTTCAGTCAAAACAATGTTATCTACTTCTCGCAGCTGATCTAAGCGGCGGCGGTCGCAGTAGCCTTCCTGAATCTTAAGGTCGCGGTCTGCAATGTCTGGCTTCTGATAAAGTTTGATACAGGTGCGGTTAATATATTTTGCACTGTTTGTAATTGTAGAAGAACATTCCTCGATTTTTTCACGTTTGTCAGGGAAGTGATAGAAGCCGTTTCCTTCTTCGCGGAAAGTAAGAAGGGCAGGGAAACGGTATGTACGGAAGTCACCCTGAACACCAACTGAGCGGACTGGAAGAATGCTGCGTTTAAGGCTTGCAGTACACTTTTCGCAGAACATATCAAGCTTAATTTCATCGAGCTCTTTCTGTGCGAGTGGAAGTTCTTCTTCATTTTTTGCATCAGGTTTTCCGTCATTACAAAGCACGTTGATGGAAAGTCCTGGCCCCGGGAATGGATGTCTCATAACAAGTTCATCTGGGAGTCCAAGTTTTTTACCGATTGCGCGAACTTCATCTTTGTACAAATCGCGGATAGGCTCAATGATCAGTCCCTTTGCAATCAGTTCCTGAATGCCTGCAACCCGGTTATGATGAGTTTTGATTGTGTGAGAGTTCTTTGTTCCACCAGACTCAATGATATCCGGATATAAAGTTCCCTGCGCAAGTAGCCAGCTGTCATCAAGATTCTGGCGGGCAGTTACTTCGTTACGAACGGTGATAAAGTTTTCACCGACAGCCATACGTTTTTTCTGTGGGTCAGTAAGACCTGCAATAGCTTTCAAAAAGCTTTCCGAAGCGTCTTCAACAATAAAGTTAGTAAAGCCAAACTTGCGGTAAGCTTCTGCTACATTTGCAGATTCGTTCTTACGCATAAAGCCGTTATCAATATGAAGTCCAAGAACTCTGTCCTGTCCAAGCGCTTTGTTCAAAAGTGCAAAGGTGATTGTTGAATCAACTCCACCGCTGAGGAACAAAAGAACATTGCGGCCATCAGCTTCTTTCTTTATATTTTCAAGAATGATATTTAATACAGTGTCCTGATCCCAGTTCTTTTCCATGCCACAATAATCTGCAAAGTTCTGGAAAATCTGATTTCCACAAGGAGTATCTTTTACTTCGCAGTGGAACTGTAGACTGAAACGGCGTTTTGCAAGATTCTGAGTTGCAGCGTAAGGACAGTCTTTAGTTGAACCAACAACTTCAAAGTCATCGCCCATCTGGAAAACTGTATCCTGATGGCTCATCCAAACCTGCTGGTCTCCTTCGATTCCTTTGAAAAGCGGGCACTTACTTTCTGCTCCGCCCATACCATCAGCAAAGTTCAAAGTTGCAAAACCAAATTCTCCAACATCACCTTTTCCAACTTTTCCATTATAACCAAGCTGGACAATATAGTGGCCGTAGCAAAGACCTAGAATAGGAATATCAAGATTTAAAATTTCAGAATTAAAATCCGGGGTATTTTCATCATAAACCGAAGCCGGGCCCCCAGAAAAAACAATGCCCTTTGCACCAGCAAGAGATTCTACATCAGCTGACGGAAGGGCAATTTCAGAATAATAGCCGAGCATACGGAAACGCTTGGCAATCAAATGCGCATACTGCGAACCAAAATCTAATACTACAATCTTTTCACGTGACATAGACAGATTATAGCGATTTTTTTTACTAATATCAAATAAAACTAGTTGCTGTTGTTTTTGAAAACTCTAAAAATTCTGAATGTGCTGGAGATCCGAAGTATATTCCGAAATTTTAGAAATTGCCTTGCGGGCAGCGTGATGGCTTTTTTCAATAATCTGCATAAACTCATCGGCAGTAAAGCTTATGAGTTCACATTCTGCAAGAGCCTGTGTATCTGCCTGATAGGTTTGATTTAAGATGCATTGAACATCACCTAAGAAACAGCCTTGAGAGCGAAGCGTAAACCCATGCTCTGCCGCTTCAGAAATTGCGCCGCTTTTTAAGAAATAAACTTTTGTGACTTTATCATTTTTGTGATAGAGAGTTTCGCCAATTTCAAGATGCACAGTATTTTCAGGAGTCTGAATTTCAGATGGATTAATAAAAAGAAAGCGTCTTAAGTAATCTCCTAAAGTCTTGCAGCTGTAAGGAGGAAGCAGATAAATTTCAGAGCGGAGAAGGGTGTCAAAAAATTGTGAAACATAAATCATCTGGGCGCAGAATAAAAAGATGATAAAGAACATATAAACCTTCATCATCAAAACAACAAGAGAGCTGATTGTTCCGTAAACAGTGTTGTAGTTAGTTACATTCATAAACATATTCAAAAGATGAGAAACAATAAAGAATGTAACTGTGCTCAAGGCTGCATAAAAGACACAGCGGCGGAGCAAAGGTTTAGTTCCCGGAATTATGCGGTAAGCAATTACCGTGCTTATAAAAAGTATAAGGTAAAGAACAAAGGTTCCAAGGTTTGAAGAACTCTGCTTCTGGAGTAAAGGAAAGTATTCAAGAATTGTCTGAAAAAAAGGCAGCGAAAGAATCTGTGAAAAAATAAACGCTGCAATAATTATAACTGCAATTATCAAGGTAATTGCAAACTCAATTATAAAAGTAAGAACCTGATTGAACCAAGACTTGCGTGGAGAAACAGAACGAAAAACCTTATTCAGCGCAGTTATGATGGAATTAAAAAGCTTGCGGGCCATCCATATAACCCAAACGCCAAGAAAAATATTAAACGAACTGAACGAACGGATTTTCAGCATATTATCAAGCACTGGTGTAATTGTTACAACCGAGTCAAATTGCGAAGTAAAACTGATAATAAAATTATAAATATTCGGATAAATTCTTAAGATTCCCACAAGCACTGTAAAAATAATCATCGTCACAGGAACAAAAGAAAAAATAAAACCAAAAGCACAAGCCGAGGCGCTTTCCCACATTGCATTTTTCGAAAAATTCGAAATGGTCAGATAAAGCATCTGCCCAAAACGTGAGAAGACTTTCTTGAAGTATGCCTTTGATGTGTTCATATTTATATAATAGTCTTATAAGTGGATTTTGGGAATAGGAAAAATAAAGCGCACTTAAAGCGCACTTTTTACTCAAAAATGCGCTTTAAATTGCTGTCGAAAATTGATTTTGTAGAATTTCTAGAATATTTGTATTACCAAATAATTCAATTTTATTAATAATATTCTGGTCAATTTTCAAAGTGGAATATTTTTTTAAATATTCATAATTGGTCTTGAATGAAGGACTAAAAACTTTTGCATATGCTTTACCGGAATGTTGGTTACCAATCAGAAAAGACTTCCCATTGTCGAAAATAGGTGCAATCTTGAAATTTGTTTCATCATATATTATTCCAAGATTATTAAAATGACGATCTTCATTTAAAATCAGCATATCAAGGCAAAAGGTGTTTGCTAGATATTCATGAATATCTAGGTTAGTTTGTTCCTTTATAAAGCTTATAACATATTCAATAGCATCATCATAATCCATTTTTGAGCATATTGTTGCAAGGTCTCGTCCTGTTACATTTTTGTATAGACGATAAAGAGTAATAAAGCTTTCTTCTTCAGATAAAAAGTTTTTGCTATAACATCCGCTTTTGCCGTTTATAAGACAAGGTTTATATTCCACAAAAAGTTTAGGGGCTAATCCGCTTTCTCTCAAAATACTTGATGCAACAGTTTCTGCGATGCCTTCGCCACCGTAGCGATCCAACTTGAACCAGTAATCATCTTTGAAATATTTGTCCTGTGTACCATCGCTTGTGCCGCTTGTTCTTACGAGATATTCATCAGAAATTGAAAATTCTTCTATGTGAGAAGGTGGAGTTATTTGCATTTTACATCATCCCAGGTGAGGTTTTCACCTTCATATTTAAACCAGATTTTATCTTGAAACATTACACCGTGAGTCTTTCGACATATTTTATAAGGATCGAATTCTGTAAGTCCAAGCTTAAAAAGATATTTTTCAATATTTTCTCGCTTTTTATCCCAGCAGCGCCATGTAAGAATTTCACCAAGTTCAAAAAGTGGAATTTCATCTTTTGCAAAAATCTGCTTAACCGGATTATTTGAATATCGTTTTATTAGAGCTTTGTTTTCCATAATCTGAACATCAGCAGTTTTTTCATTATCCCAATATACAGAGAAGTCTTCTTTTTGATTAAATAAATCACTAATGTCACTATGAAAAAAGTCAGCTAGTTTTTGAAGAGTAGAATATTCACATTTTTCCAGTTGTTTTTTTCCGTGAATAAGAGGATATAAAGAACCATAAGGAATGCCTGTAGCCTTTGAGCATTCGTTTATGGAAATGTTTCGAAGTTTTAATTCGGATAAAAGATTCATAGAATAATTATCTTTTAAAAGATAATTATTGTCAATAAAAAGCCGGACTTCATAAGAAATCCGGCTTTGCTTAACTAGAAGTCTGCTAACTTAGGTGCGCGTGGGTAAGGGATAACATCGCGGATGTTTTCCATACCAGTTACGTAGCGCAAAAGACGTTCGAAGCCCAAGCCAAAGCCTGAGTGTGGAACTGTACCAAACTTGCGAAGGTCGAGGTACCAGTCGTAAATAGACTCGTCCATGCCGCGGCGTTCGATTTCTGCCTTAAGCTTGCCGTAATCTTCTTCGCGCTCGCTTCCACCAATCAACTCGCCAATTCCAGGAACAAGAACATCAACAGCCTTTACAGTCTTGCCGTCATCATTCTGTTTCATATAGAAAGACTTAATTTCTTTTGGATAGTTGTAAACCATTACAGGACCGTTGTAAATCTTTTCTGTAAGATAGCGCTCGTGCTCAGTTGCAATGTCGCAGCCCCAGTAAGGTTTGAATTCAAACTTAGCACCATTAGCGGCTGCCTTTTCCAAATCCTCGATAGCCTGAGTATAGCTGATTCGTGTGAACTTAGCCTTAGCAACCTTTTCAAGACTTTCAATCAAGCCAGGCTGAATGCGCTTGTCGAAGAAGGCAAGGTCTTCGCGGCATTTTGTCAAAGCCCAGTTCAAAAGATATTTTACGAAGTCTTCCTGAATATCCATGTCGTCATTCAAATCAAAGAAAGCCATTTCTGGTTCAATCATCCAGAACTCAGCCAGGTGGCGTGGAGTGTTAGAGTTTTCTGCACGGAAAGTAGGGCCAAAGGTGTAAACACGGCTCAATGCAGTTGCAAGAGTTTCTGCTTCAAGCTGGCCAGATACAGTGAGAGAAGCCTTCTTTCCAAAGAAGTCCTTGCTGTAGTCAACAATCTTGTGAGCATCTTCAATCTTCATTCCGCCTGCACCAGCTTTAACACCCATCTCAGCAATTTTTTCGAGACTGAGAGTTGTTACCTGGAACATTTCTCCGGCACCTTCACAGTCAGAACATGTAATTTCCGGAGCGTTGATGTACTGGAAACCTCTTTCCTGGAAGAACGAATGAACAGCAAAAGCCATCTGGTTACGCATACGGTAAACAGCACCAAAAGTGTTAGTACGTGCACGAAGATGAGCATTGTCACGAAGATATTCCATAGACATCTTGTTCTTCTGCAAAGGATATTCATCCGGATTAGCCTGACCAAGACATTTTAGGCTCTCGAGAGTAACTTCTACAGCCTGTCCGCTTGCAGGGCTTTCAATCAAAAGACCTTCCGCACGAACACTTGCTCCAGTGTTAAGCTTTTTGAGTTCTTCTTCAATTTCATTTACATTTGCATTATTAGAAGGATTATTGCGGTCAAAAGTGAGCTGGATATTAGCAAAACAGCTTCCATCGTTCACCTGAATAAAAACAAGACCCTTTGAGTCGCGGACAGTGCGCACCCAACCACATACTGTAACTTTGCGTCCATCCGGCGCAGAAGCCAGCAAATCTTTAATTAATACTGGTACCATAAATGAGTACCTCCCTTCTATAAATGATGGTAGACCTAAAAATTGCTTTCGCAATTTTTTTAACGGTCTGCTATTTAACACCGGCCGCCAGCGGCCTTACACATGTAAATGTTTTTCTATATTATCATTTTTCTTTAAGTGTTGGAATACTTTTTTTAGATGAGGGGGAAAGCCTTCCCCCTGGGCTCAACCCGCAGGCGGTTTTCGCCACACCCCCTTCTCCTAGTGGGCAAGCCCCCTAAAACCCCCATTGACAGATATGCCCATCCCATTTACTCTATAAATATATGAGTGAATCATTATCAACTGCGGCATCTCCTGCTTACAAACGACGACGTGGAGACAGAAAAGACGGCCGTCTGCTCCGTTCAATAGAACCAATCACAATTTTTTCCCTTTACATCATGAATACCCGCAACGATGCCAACAATTATATTACAGACAGCGTCGAACTTTCATCAATCGATAAATATGTTCATAAAAAGCGACTGGAAGGCTTTGAAGGTTTTAATGCCATGTATGTGCTTGCGGCTGCCTATGTAAGGGCAGTAAGTCAAAAGCCCGGCATAAACCGTTTTATAAACGGACACAGAATTTACGCCCGCAATAATATAGAAGTAAGCATGGTCGTAAAAAAAGAGATGTCTTTGAATTCTCCGGAAACAATGTTCAAATTTTTCTTCAAGCCGGAATATACGGTTGATCAGGTTTATAAGGAAATGCACGAGAAAATCCATGCTTATCAGACAGAACCCGATTCAGATGCAAATGAAGATATGGA
>OCVV011245275.1_pt1 | contig 10639 bp, 14 predicted proteins | sample 1539721 | NCBI WGS metagenome assembly OCVV01 (sample SAMN02144230, study PRJEB22623) | gut metagenome | biome: sheep rumen | host: Ovis aries | place: New Zealand
GACAGGACTCTTTTTGCAAATGTTGTAGCAGGTGATAAGTGGACGCGTTTGAGGGATGAAACTGTTAAGGCGGTTTTGAATGCCTGCCCGGGATGTACAAAGAAGGCCCAGAGACCTTTCAAGCCGCATGGAACTGTTGCTAACCGTGATATTCCGGCAGGTGTAATGACAGAGGCTCTGCAGGTGATGAATGAACTGAAGCTGGTTGAAGATTTTCCGATGGATAATATTACGATTTTTGAACGCAGAGGAAGTCGATGGGTAGCGGCAGTGTCATTGACGCTGAATTAAATAATTGCCAATCCTGCAAACGACGCAAAGCGATATAAGCAAGGGTTATGCTGGAACTGAGAGAGGGCAGTAGAGGAAATTTTAAGAGTATTTGGTGGCAGTAAAAGAATGTATTTAACAAAAATATAAGGTAGTGTTTAGTTGTACTAAATGCTTGCTTTTAGTGGTACTATAAACTATAATAAAGTTATGATAGACATAGAATTAATCCTAAATACTTCTGCCCGGCAAGTGAAAGAAATTGAAGAAGCTGAAAAAAACTTCTCAGTGCCTCGTGTTTCTTCAGATATAGATTCTGCCTTGCCTGAATTTGCCCGAATCATAACGGGAATCCGCCGGTCGGGCAAAAGTACTTTGGTTAATCAGGATTTTTTGAAAAGCGGGAAGAATGCTTTCTATCTGAATTTTGACGATCCTGCTTTATATGGATTTTCTGCGGAAGATTTTCCCCTGCTTGAGGAAGCTATAGAGCGTTTTCAAAAGGAAAATGACGGCTCAAAGTCGGTTTATTTTGATGAGATTCAGGTTGTGGAAGGCTGGGAAGTTTTTGTAAATGCCCAGCTGAGAAAAAATAATCTTGTTACGGTGACAGGCTCAAACGCTTCTCTTTTAAGCTCTGAGTTAGGAAGCCGTCTTACTGGTCGTCATCTTGATTATGAGCTTTTTCCATTCAATTTTGAGGAATTCTGCCTGCTGAAAAAATGTGAAAAAAATGCGGATTCTTTTTCTGATTTTTTGACATACGGAGGCTTTCCTGAATATCTGATTTACAATCGGGCGGAAATTTTAAAAAGGCTTTTTGAGGACATTTTGATGCGGGATGTGGTGGTTCGCTATGGTCTAAAGGATGTGCGCTCCATAAAGCTGCTTGCGTCTTATCTTGCCTCAAACTGCGGAAATCTTGTAACCGGCTCAAAACTTTCGGCTCAACTGGGGCTAAAAACGACGGCAACAATTCTAGAATATCTTTCATTTTTTGAGCAGTGCTATCTTTTCTTCTTTGTACCAAAGTTCAATTATTCTGCAAAAGCCCAGACTATGAATCCCAAAAAGCTTTACTGCATAGACACGGGAATGATTCAGAATGTTACTCTTTCGGTAAATTCTGATATGGGCCGCATGTTTGAAAATGCCGTTTTTATAGAGCTTCGTCGCCGCACAAAAAATGTCTGGTACTATTCAGAAGCCGCCTTTGAATGTGATTTTTTATATGGAAAAGAATCCGTGCCGGAAAATGCAGTCCAGGTCTGCTATGAGTTGTCGAGGGAAAATAAGGAGCGGGAAGTGCGGGGGCTTGTTGAAACATGTAAAAAGTTCCCGGGAGTGAAGGGGGTAATTGTGACCTTTAATCAGAAGGATAAGATTTCTTATGGCGGAATGATTGTTGATGTTGTTCCGGCGGTGGAGTTTTTTGGCTAAGAATCATCATGAAAGATAGAGATGCGTTCGCGTGTTATGCAGATAAAATTCTTTCTGCAGCTTTCTTAATTTGTTCCCGTAATTCTGGTGGATTCAAGGCTTTTGCTCCACCTGCGAAAGACAGTATCCAGGATGCGGTTTGGACAAGCTGATTTGTCTTGAAGGAAAGATAGACTGTTCCGTCAGGATTTTCGCGAATTATTTGGTCCTTATGCCAAGTTCGTTCCATAACGTAAGTTTTTAGGCCTTTTACAAATTCAATTTCAATATTGAATTGCTCCCCACTGTTTCCCCAGGCTCCCATCTGGATGTCGATGTGGTCTTCAAGTTTGAAATCTTTTGGGATTGAGAATTTTTTTTCAGTGATTACGCAGTTTCGCATTCGAGGCATTGCATAAAGTCTGATTGCATTCGAATGATGAGAAAATCCCAATAAATACCAGCTTCCTTTCTGGCAGATGATATGGTAAGGATCAAACAATCGGTTTTGATAATCTGAATCTCTTGCGGTTTTATACTCCATATTCAGAGTCTGATGAAGTTTGGTTGCTTTGAGTACGTTTTCAAAAACTCCATCCTGCAAGGTGGTAATCGGGTCAGAAATAAAATGAACCTCGTTGTTGATCAGAGCCGAATCAACTGTGATACTGTCAGGAAGCATTTCAATCAGTTTAGACATGAGTTTACGATAAGATTCTTCTAGTGGTGTATTCTTATACTGTTCAAGAAGGGGAAGAATTGTCGAGAGAGTCAGAAGTTCTCCTTCGTTCAGCATGACACGCTGCAAATAAAATGTGGGGTCGGTATAATAGTAGCCGTTTTTCTGGAAGTCATATTCTATGGGCGCGTCATAATCATTTTTCAGAATTTCAATGTATCTGCCGATTGTACTGCGACTGAAGTCCCAGCCGTTCTTTTCATTCAGTTTTTTTACATTTGGATATTCTCCGTTCTTTATTGACTGGTCGATTTTCATAAGATACGAAAGGATATGTGTAGTGTTTCTTTGTGGAACTTTTTCCTGTTTTTTGGTCATGTTGAACCTCCAGAGAATTCTTTTTAGATTATATCACATTTTTTTGAGGGTGCGTCACTATTTGCGACACCCCTTGATTTATAATGTAATTGAAGATAAGGAGGATTGCTATGGAAAAGGAACGCGTAATTAAAGTAAAGGGAACTGGCAGCCTGAGATTAAAAGTAGATTATATATATCACTTTAATACTTGATGAAATTAATAAGGTCTTTCTTTAGTATCGAAAGATGCAAAACAAAAAGCACTTGCACTATGTGAAGGCATGGAAGTAAAACTGGGCAAGCTTATTTCCATGAATTATAATTGTGCTGAATTAAATTTCAGTTCTCCAGGCATTTATGGTCGTAGACTTGTAAAAGATGTTTCTGTGGAAGGGGATTTTGATTTTACTACTGATGATATTCGTGTTGATGATGATGCAATTTTCATTTGGGAAATAACAGACTAAAAGGAATAAAAGAAGAATGACATTAGAAGAAGCAAAAGATTACATTCAAAGTGTCCGCTGGCAGTATGCCAAAACTTATGTCACCGCTCCTCACGAATATACCGTCTTAGACTGGAAGCCGGAAACAAAGCAGCTGATGATTGATTTTGCGGACTTTATTCTGGAAAACGGATACAAAGAACAGTTCTATAGCAAGACATATACGGTTCTTCAAATCGGTGATTACAAATACTGGTCCATGGATTTTTCAACAGTGAATACAAATCTGATAAACCGAACTTTTATAGATGAAGCCCGCAAGGAGAAGATCGTAAACTTTGTTCAAACACCAGCTTTCAAGCATGTTTATAAGATGTCGCTTGAAGATGTTGAAAAACAATTATTGGAGACCAAATGAAAGAGAAAATATACAACACACTTTACGGCGCAATAGTAGCCGATGCTCTCGGAGTTCCTGTTGAATTCAAAGACCGTGAATATCTCAAACAAAATCCTGTTACAGATATGATTGGCTACGGCACCTATAATCTTCCAAAAGGCAGCTGGTCAGATGATTCAAGCATGATGCTGTGCTTGGCTGACAGTATAGGGAAAACAGAAGGTTTAGTTCCTGAAGATATAATGAAAAACTTTTCATCATGGTTTAATGAAAGCCAATTCACTCCTGACAATAACATCTTTGATATTGGAGGCAGCTGCAGAAAATCTATTATGAATTATCTTCAAGGAGTTCCTGCTGTTGATTGTGGTCAGAAAAGCGAATTGGATAACGGCAATGGCTCATTAATGCGCATCGCACCACTCCCCTTATACCTCTATCAGATTTATACAGAGGACACTATGGATTTTGAAATCTCATATGATTACATCCATAAAGTTTCATCACTTACTCATGCTCATTCAATATCTTTGATTGGCTGTGACATATACTGTGCAATCATAATAGAGCTTTATAAAGGATCAAATAAAGAAGATGTTCTGAAAATTGCACTTCCAAAAATTGGAAAATATGTAAAAGAACATCCTGAGTATGAGACCGCTCTTAAAAAATATGCTCGAATTTTCCATCAGAATTTTAAGGATATCCCAGAGAATGAAATTAAAAGTTCCGGCTATATCGTCGACACTTTGGAAGCTGCTCTCTGGTGTTTCTTGAATACTGATAGTTATCGTGATTGTGTACTTAAAGCAGTAAATCTCGGAAGCGATACAGATACTGTTGCCTGCGTTGCTGGAAGTATCGCAGGCCTTTACTACGGCAACATTCCTCAAGAATGGATTGATTCTCTCAGAAATAAAAAGCTGATTGATAGAATTATAGATTCTTTTACAATGCTTTGTTCGCGAGAAAGAAGAATTAATTCCTAGTGTGGCGGAAGTCATTGGATAATAAAAGATGGTAAACAAATCGAGGGAGAACATAAATGATAATCTATCTTGATATGGACGGCACACTTGTAGATTTTGTCTCGCAGGTGAATAAGTACGGTTTCTGGCGGAAAGACAGGCCCGATAAAGTTGATTGGGACAAGGTAATGGAACCACGATTTTGGGCTGAGCTGGAGTGGATGCCGGGGGCAGAAGAGGCATTCCTAAAACTACAGAGGATGGAGAAAGAAGGGGCATTTTTACTGTATATTTTAAGTTCCATTGATTTTGAAGAGGGGCGGAAAGGTAAAAGACAGTGGATTTTGCAACATACAGATTTTCCGCTGGAAAAAGTGATTTTCTGCCTCGAGCCGGAGGATAAGGCAAAATGGCTTATTGATGACAGGAAAAAGTAAAATGAGCGCGTAAAACGACACAGAAAAAGGAGCAGATTTAAGGTGTAAACAGCCGATAAAAAAAAAGGCGGTATACGCATGGCAAAGAAAAGGCAGACATTCAGCAAGGAATTCAAGGCTAAGGTCACACTTGAAGCTTTGCGTGAAGAATCTACGATTCAGGAAATTGCTGTAAAGCACGGTGTTCATCCAAATCAGATTTCGTAGTGGAAGGCTCAGGCAATTGCCGGCATGGCGGATATCTTTGAGCGTCCGAACAAAAAGTCAGAAGGGGTTCGTCATCAGGATGAAAAAGATTTCAATCTGCTTGTGAAAATCAAGGAAGTCCAGATTGAGCATCCGTATTACGGTTACCGCAGAATCTGGAGAGAAATAAACAAAAACGACGGAGACACTACAGAAACAACCGTACGCCGTGTAATGCGAAGATTCGGGATTACGGCGGTATTTCCGGGCAAAAACCTTTCAAAGGCCTGTAAATACTACAGGAAGTATCCGTACCTTCTTCGGAACAAGGTAATCAGATATCCTAATCAGGTATGGTCAACGGACATCACTTACATAAAGCTTCCGACAGGAAATGTTTACCTGATGGCAATCATAGACTGGTTCTCAAGGAAGGTCTTGAGCTGGCGGGTATTCAATACGATGGACGCGCTGCAGTACGCAAACCTTCTGAGGGAAACAATCGAAGAATACGGCTGTCCTGCAATCTTCAACACAGACCAGGGAAGCCAGTTTACAGCAGACTGCTTTTTAAAAGTGCTTGAAGACAACATTATTGAAATCAGCATGGACGGGAAAGACAGGGCTCAGGCCTTCATCAGGATTGAGCGTCTTTGGAGGAGCCTCAAGTACGAGGACATCTACCTTAAACGCTATGAAACAATGAAGGACTTGAAGGCCGGCGTAGATGCCTACTTCAACTTCTATAACACGGCGTGCTTTCATCAGTCGCTGGATTACAACATACCTGATGAATTGTATAAATGCTTCCAGTACGATGAACTGGAAAGGAAACAGGCTGCATAATTTTTTACACCTTAAACCTGTAAAAATTTTGTGTTGACAAAACAGCGCAGTTTAGTTTGCCTCGTTTTGGCTTTTTCTTCCCGACTTTAACAGTAGAAGATAAAGCCACTATATTGGCACTTGCATTTCAGCCAATAACTAAAGGTAATGCTCCTGTAAAAGCCAGAAAAGGACCAAGAATGTTTGAAGTTTTAATAACTTACAATGAATTCCTTCGTCATCCTGATGTTTTTAAGGATTTTATTAAAGAGCCAAAGAGATTAACAAAGTGGAACTTCTGGTGCAAAGAAATGAAATATAAACAGGAGAAATTTGAGAAAAAATTTCAAAGGTAAAATTAGACTATCGAACAGTGATAGTCTGGGTGTATAATAATGTAAGTGTCACTCAGGAGGACACGATTGGCAAAAGAAAAGGTAAAGAAACAGTATCTCAATGGTTACGAACGAATCTTAAAAATCGACTATATGATTTCGCACATGCATTATCCAAGTGTGGAAGATTTTGCCCGCGAGACAGAAGCTTCTATTCCAACTATAAACCGCGACCTTCGGGATTTGCGTCTGAAGTTTGGTGCAGAAGATATCCTGCAGTATGACCGGGTGGAGAAGGGCTTTTATTACACAAGGCCGTCATTCCGCATTTCAGCTATGCTTACATCCGAAAAGCAGATAATTGCGGCTCGTCTTATGGCAAATCTTTTGAAGCTGATTAAGAACACGCCGATTTATAAACAGGCTATTGAAGTGTTTACCTCGCTTTCTGACAACATTGAAGATGATTCAAAGCTGAATGCCAAGAAGCTTTCGAACCGTATTCTCTTTTTAGGAATGGATCCGGTAAAGATTGATGATGAGGTCTGGTCAAAGCTTGAAGAAGCCATGTCTCAGAATAACTACATCCGCTTTAAGTATCTGAATTACGAAAGAGAGTTTGTTGTTCAGCCGTGGCAGCTTATTTACAGCGAAGGAATGTGGAGTCTGTATGCATACAATCAGATGCCGGATATCAAGGAAGTAAGATTCTATAATCTGCCTGGAATCCATAATCTGGAGATAGATTCTAGAACTTTCGAATTGCCGGAGGACTTCGAATACACAAAGCGGGCTAGGGGCAATTTCCGCCGCTACATAGGCCCTAAAATGCTTAGTTGTAAGCTCAAAATTACTTCTGAAAAAACGCTCAATTACATTAAAACTTATAACTGGGCTGAAGACCAGAAGTTTGAGAAGCAGGATGATGGCAGTACCATAATGACCTTTACTACAAACCAGGACTATCCGGTGCTCGGCTGGGTTTTGAGCCATGGAATGTATGTGCAGCCGCTTGAACCGGATTGGCTTGTGGAGGAGTGGGGGAAGAATGTAAGGGCGATGGCGAAGGAGCTATAGAGATGAATTTTACAGGATATAAAAAGCCTACAGATGAAGAGTTTAAGAGGTGTTATAAGGAACTGTTTGAGGCCTCTCCAAGACCGAAAGATTATGACACTAAGCAATATAAGGCAAAAGTTGAAGAATCAAGACGTAGATTTTTAGAAGCACAGGAAATTAATTTGAAAATAGAACTTTTGCCAGGAGAAAAATGGTTAAATCATCCAACATTGAAAACTTATCAGGTTAGCAATCTTGGGCGGATTAAAATTCGAGGGAAAATACAAAGACAAGTTGATAATTCTAATGGTAAATTGGGATATTTAGTCTTAGAGAAATATCCCAAAGTTTTAGTTTATAGATTAGTTGCGGATGTGTTTTTGGAACGCAAAACAGGAGAGTATCGGGCTGTTCATCATATTGATAATGACGGTTATAATTGCGGAGAAGATAATTTGATTATGCTCACAAAAGCTCAGCATGATGCTATTCATACAAATGAGATGGAGGAATGGTAGATGATGCGTTTAAAAGATATTAAATTCTCAGATGAAAAAATTAATCGATTTTATAAAGAAATATGGGGCACCAGTAATTTTGAAGCTCCAATAGTCATGAAAAAATCTGGTAGTGAATTTAAAATACAAGAAGACACTATTGAAGATACAATTATGAATATATTCAATATTAAAGATAAGACGCAATTTTTGTTAAAATTTGCACAGGCCATTTCAGGAGATGGAAAAGAAGAGTGCAAAATTTTAAATTTGCGATCATCTTCTTTATTGTCACTTTTAATATTTTATAATGTGTCTAAAGATAATCCTTTGACATTACAATTGAATGATGAAATTTGTACTTTCGAGTATTCGTTATTTGAATTTAAGAATAAAGTTATTCGAAGACCCTCAAATATGGATGTTGTTCTGTTAGGAAAATCAGGAAAAAAGAAGGTCATTTTATTTCTTGAATCAAAATTTGGAGAATATTATTTTGACGTTACCAACGTTGATACTTCTTATTTTGTTCCATTTTCATATTATAAACAATATCATTCATTGTATACGAACATAGAAAAAGAATTGGATATAAAAAGTGATTTTCAGGAGAAGCAAAGAAAAAAATCTAAGATATTTGAGATTTATCCGATAAAGAACGCTCATTATATTGGAGGAATAAAACAAATGGTTTCTCATTATATCGGAGTTCAAAATTTTGCAAGCGGAGACTATGTGACTGCAAATAATTCTAGATTGGATACAATATCATCTTATCTTCAAACTTCTTTTTCTGAGAAACAACTGTTTGATGAATTAAGAGACAATGCTGAGATCTACTTAGCTGAAATTGTTTTTGATAAAGGTATAAAGAACATAAAGCTGGGAGAGAATTCAAATTATTATAAGGATTATGAAGAACTACATAAGGCTTTAGCAAAAATATTAGCGTCTGAAAATAAGAATCCTAAAGTTCATATTGTCCGAAATTTAATGAAGTATTCTGATTATAATAAGTGGAATCATAAAATTGAAGACAAGATTTTACAATTCTATTTCGAATAAATATCGAGCTTGCTGTTATAACAGGCTCGATTCGAAAAAAAAACTTTCAAATATACATCTTTCCGATATCTTCTTTCAGGGTAAGCAGGATATCTCCGTTATTTGAGAGACGGAAAACAATTTTGACAAGGTTTGCCTGTGCCGCGTCCACATCCTGTGCGCGGACTGGTCCTATCCATTCCATGTCTTCTTTTAGCATGGTTGCCGCACGCTGGGACATGTTACGGAAAATTTTATTCTGGACTTCGGTGGATGCTCCCTTGAGGGCTTTTGTAAGTTCCTGTGTGTCGGTCTCACGTAAAATCTTCTGGATGGCCCTGTCATCGAGGTACTGGAAATCTTCGAATGAGAAGAGGCAGTCTTCAAGCTTTTTCTGGAAAATAGGAGTTTCGATCTGGAAGTTATGGACGGCTTCTTCTGCAAAGGCTTTACCGGAAAGGATGATATTTTCCTTGATGATTTTGTAATCATCTGTAAAATCCATGCCTGAAGTTGTGACGATATGCTCAACTTCCGAAATGACCTGAGCATCTGATTTTTGATAGCTTTTAGCAAAGGCTTCAACCTGACGGCGGGTATCGTAATCCATGTTATCCAGCAGGTCGATTGCATCCTCCGATTCTAAGCCGAGATATGCGATTGCTTTTGCAAAGCTTGTGATATACATCCTGCTGACATAATCCATCAGCACTTTGCGTGTTGCCCTGGTTATATCACCCATTGCTTTTTCGACCATAAACTGAGCCTTTTTGGCTTCAACAGAAACATCTCTTTTCATAAGCATAGCCTCCTTTGTGTTATTTCTAATATACGGATTGAGGCTATCACGGTGAGATAGGCTAAAAATCGATGATGAAAAAAATAAATTATTAAAGAGCATCTTTAATGACAGGGAGTTTTTTTAATGCTATAGTAAAACCATACGAGGTCGTCAAGGCACGCTTCGCTTGAAGCCTGTGACAACCTCGTTTGCAGATTTTCAGTAAATTATAAAAACTGCATCAAGCGTTGAAACGACGCAAAAGTTGGCTTATGTCGGCTTAGATTAAACAGGAGGTTCAGAGATGAACGCTATGAATAGTAACAATTTCAATTTTCTCGAACATAGCTTGAGTTCATGGTCAGAGCATAGTTTCTGGTCGGAATGCAGCTTCTCGGCACATCTCTGTGCACATTCCTGCTGTGAAAATCATGAAAGCTGTCATGAAAACAGTTCGTCGAACTGTAAGTCAATTTTTGTAAGCGGAGTTTCTGCGTAACCTTCCTTTATAGGCGTTGAAGCTCCGAAATGTAAGGAGTTATCAACATGAAAACTACATATCTTAAACCTGTGCTGGATTTAGAGGCCACAGGTACAAAAATCAAAACACTTATGAAGCAGCGGGGAATTACACCTCGTCAGCTGCAGATTCTTCTCGATTTTCCGTATGTCCAGACGATTTACAATTGGTACCAGGGAAAAAATATGCCGACAATCGATAACCTTGTTGTACTTGCACAGGTACTTGGCGTAACTATGGATGATATTGTCGTGACCAGAATGGTTGAGATGGAAATTGATGCCTGCGGAGCAGCGTAGCTGCGACTGCAATTCCTTTTACGGCAACCGCGAAGCGGATGATGTGGAGGGCGTGGAAGTTCTTAGTGCATGAAACAAATACGCGTATAGCTCAGCTGGTAGTAGCATCGGTCT
>OCVV012885818.1_pt1 | contig 10639 bp, 8 predicted proteins | sample 1539721 | NCBI WGS metagenome assembly OCVV01 (sample SAMN02144230, study PRJEB22623) | gut metagenome | biome: sheep rumen | host: Ovis aries | place: New Zealand
ATAACGCAGCCGGTCTGCCCTCCGTTCGGAGAGACAGACCGGCTTTTTCCGTGCTATTCTATGCGGGTGTTTTCCTGTTCACACAATGCCCTGCCGGCGGCGTGCGAGATTGAGTGTGCCGTCGTGCATGCGGCGCAGACCGCCCAGCAGCCGGCTTGTGCCCTGAACCACGCAGGTCTCCGGTTCCTCCGGAATATGAGTCTCCAGTCCCAGCTGCTCGGACAGATAGCGGTCGATGCCAAACAGCCGCGCACCGCCGCCGGCGAGCACCAGTCCGGTTTCCGTCAGGTCACCCACCAGCTCGGGCGGCGCCGTTTCGATCAGTCCGCAGATCGCCGCCAGAATGTCCTCTGTCTGTCCGCGAAGCGCCGGAATCAGCTCGTCCGCCTCGACCGTCACACACGCGGGAAGTCCGTCGGACACGCGCCGTCCGCGCACCACCATCGAGCATTGCTCCCCGCGCGGCAGTACGCCGCCGATTTCACATTTGATGCGCTCTGCGGTCGGCAGGCCGATGTGCAGGTCATGCTGCTCGCGCAAAAGCGCCTGTACCGCGCTGTCGCAGCTGTCACCCGCCGTGCGGACAGAGGCGGCACATACCACCGCGCCCATGGAGATGAGCGCGATATCAGTTGTTCCGCCGCCGATATCCACAACAAGCGTCCCCTTCGGGCTGTTCGGATCGACGCCCGCGCCGACTGCCGCCGCCACCGGCTGCTCCATCAGACAGACGCGCGCCGCGCCCGCCTGTATGCCTGCATCGATCACCGCGCGCTCCTCCAGCTCGGACACAAGCGGCGGCACACAGATGAGGAGATTCGGCCGCAGCATTCCGCCGCAGCCCGCCTTTTTCAGCAGCACACGCGCCATCACACCTGTGATTTCACAATCTGTGATGACACCGCCGCGCACCGGACGCACAGCGAGCAAATCCTCCGGCGTGCGTCCCAGCAGATCATGCGCCTGCTGACCGACGCTGACGACCTGTCCGCTTCTGCGGCGCACCGCAACCACAGACGGCTCCCGCAGCACAATTCCTTTTCCCTGTCGATACAGCAGTACCGACGATGTACCTAAATCCATGCCATAAGCAAGCATCCTGTTTCCCTGCCTTTCCGATTTCCCTGATTTTCCAGCCATTACAGTATATGCCGGAAAGAAGCAGTTTGATACACCGGATGCCTGTTTTTTTATTCGCCTGATTTCGCCAGGTTCCCCGCCCGCGCGGCGGCGAGCACCCATACGCTTTCCGCTCCCATCTGCCGCAGCAGACCGGCACACGCCTGCACCGTCGCACCGGTCGTCACAATGTCATCAATCAGCAGCACGCGCTTTGCATCGAGCGCGCAGTTCGGACGGGGCTGGAACGAGCGGGACGCATTTTGCCACCGCTTTGCCGCGGGCAGCTTGGACTGACGGCGGGAAAACATCCGCCGGCGCAGCGTCGGGACAAACGGAACGTCCCACCGGCGGGCGAGCGCGGCGGCAAGCCGTTCACTCTGATTAAAGCCCCGTCGGTGCGCGTGCAGAAAACTGATCGGGACACAGGTCACAGCGTCGGGCAGCGGCATGCCGTGAAACTCCCATGCCTCCGCCATGAAATCAGTCAGCGGACGCTCATAGTCGTATCGCCCGTAAAATTTGTACGCGATCAGGGCGTGGCGCATCGCGCCGTCATAGGGCATCGCACAGACCAGCCGGTCAATCGGTTTGGGCGCGTCACAAAACAGGCGGCGCATCTGCTGCACCGCCCGCTGCCTGCAGTCCGGACACAGACCGCGCTGGTGTTCTGCTGTCGCCGCTCCGCACAGCATGCACGCGCACGGATACAGAAGCGCTGCCGCTCTCATTCTTCCAACTCCAGCTGCTCCGGCGGCTTCAAACCGCGGATGAGCCGCGCGCGCAGCGCACTGTACCGCCGGTTTCGCGTGTTCGTGTGCACCATGGTCTCCGTCACCGCAGGATCGCCGACGAGTACCAGCAGCTTTTTTGCGCGTGTGATTGCCGTGTATAAAATGTTGCGCGTGAGCAGACGGCGCCCGATCCCGTTCGGCAGCGCGACAATGACCGCCTCAAACTCACTGCCCTGTGATTTGTGCACCGTCATTGCATACGCCAGCTCCAGCTCGTTGAGCATATCAAAGGAATAGTGTGCCAGCTTGTCGTCAAACTGGATGAGCATGCTTTCCTCCGGCAGGGAAATGCCGACAATACGTCCGACATCGCCGTTAAACATGCCGGTGCCTTCCTCCGCAGGATCATCCTGTTTCTCCCATACGATATCATAATTGTTGCGCACCTGCATGACACGGTCACCGAGACGGAATACGGTATCGCCATATCGTTTTTCCGGTTTTGCGGCATCCGGCGGGTTGAGCGCCTCCTGCAGCATACGGTTGAGCTGGGTCGTACCGGCGGCCTGCCTGCGGGACGGTGTGAGAACCTGAATCTGTTCGGGGGAAAAGCCATAGTAATCGGGCAGACGCCTGCGGCACAGATCGACGACCGTTGACATCACCTCTGCCGCACTGCGCTGCTTCATAATGAAGAAGTCGCCGTCCCGTCCGCCGCTGACCGGCATTTCGCCCTGATTGATCGCATGCGCATTGCACACAATCGCACTCTGCTGCGCCTGCCGGAAAATTTCATTCAGCTCCACCGTGTGAATGCGTCCCGAGCCGATGCAGTCGCGCAGAAAATTGCCCGGTCCGACCGGCGGCAGCTGATCGGCATCGCCCACCAAAATCAGCCGTGTCCCCTCGCGCAGCGCATCCATCAGCGACTGCATCAGGACAATATCAATCATTGAAACCTCGTCGAGAATGACGACGTCGCAATCCAGCGGATTGTCCCTGTTGCGCGCAAATGCCGTAAAGCTGTCTATGCCGCGATAACCTGCCTCGAGCAGCCGGTGTATGGTCTTCGCCTCGCGTCCGCACAGCTCGCTCAGCCGTTTCGCCGCGCGTCCGGTCGGTGCGGCGAGCACAACCTCCAGTCCGATGGCATCGAAAAAGTCGAGCATGCCGCGCACAGTCGTGGTTTTTCCCGTGCCCGGTCCGCCGGTCAGAATCACCAGACCATATTTTGCCGCCCACTCAATCGCCTGCCGCTGCCGCGGGGCGTAGGTAATCGAACTGTTCTGCTCCAGCGTGTCAAGCAGCGCAGACAAGTCAAATTCATACGTGTATTCCCTGTCGGACAGTGCCATCAGACCGTCCGCGACATCGACCTCGGCCTGGTGCATCGGGTTGAGATACACGGCATCGCGGCGGCAGATGTGCTCACAGACGAGCCGTCCGCTGTCCTGCAGCTGTGCAAACGCTTCATCCAGCAGCTCTGCCTCCGGCTCAAAGCCGTCGGCGTCCTGCAGCAGCCGGCTCGCCGTGGCGAGCAGCTTGTTGCGCGGAATAAAGGTATGCCCGTTTGTCAGATTGAACTGCAGCGTGTACAGGATGCCCGCGCGCAGACGTTCCGGGCAGGTCTGCGACATGCCCTGTGACAGCGCCAGATCATCTGCCAGCTTGAAATCGACCTCGAATTCCTCCCCGCACAGCAGATACGGATTTTCGAGCACATGGTCGATCGCACTCTCCTTATATCGCTTGTACAGCCGCGCCGCAAGCTGCGGCGGCAGCTGATTTTCCATCAAAAATTCCATCAGGCGGCGCATAGAGGTCTGATGCCGGAACTGTTCGCCGATGGACTCCGCCTTTCGCGCCGTGATGCCGGAAATCGCCGTCAGCCGGTCCGGTTCATTCGTCATGACGTCAAATGTCTCCTCGCCGAAATGGTCCGCAATGCGGCGCGCCAGCTTCGGTCCGATGCCCTTGATGATGCCGGAGGACAGATAATCCGCAATTCCTTTTACCGTCGCAGGCATGCGGCGCTCAAAGTACTCGGTATGGAACTGCTCGCCATAGGACGCATGCGTCACCCAGTGTCCGGTGAGCATCAGCTCCTCGCCCAGACAGATCTGCGGCAGCGTGCCGACGGCTGTCACTTCCTCGCCATCCTCTGCAATGACGCGAATCACAGCATAGCCGTTGTCTTCATTTTGATAAATCACCGCATCGACCGTACCGCTGATGCTCTGCAGCTCGTTGTCCATATCCGACCCTCCGCCTGTTTTTTGCTCCCTCATTATATCACAAGCACCGTTAGAACGCAAAAAGTCCCGTCCGGAAACCCGGACGGGACAAAGTGCACAAAATGTGAACCGGTGAAAATTACTCGAAGATCTCGGTAACAACACCAGAGCCAACGGTTCTGCCGCCCTCGCGGATAGCGAAACGCAGGCCCGGCTCGATAGCGATCGGGGTGATCAGCTCAACGTCCATAACAACGTTGTCGCCCGGCATGCACATCTCAACGCCATCCGGCAGAGAGATAACGCCGGTAACGTCGGTGGTGCGGAAGTAGAACTGCGGACGGTAGTTGTTGAAGAACGGAGTGTGGCGGCCGCCCTCTTCCTTCTTCAGAACGTATACCTGGCCCTTGAACTTGGTGTGCGGATGAATGGAACCCGGCTTAGCAATAACCTGGCCGCGCTCAACCTCATTCTTCTGAATGCCGCGGAGCAGGGTGCCGATGTTGTCGCCAGCCTCAGCGTAGTCGAGCAGCTTGCGGAACATCTCGATACCGGTAACAACGGTCTTGCGCGGAGCGTCCATCAGACCGACGATTTCAACTTCCTCGCCCATCTTAATCTGGCCACGCTCTACACGGCCGGTAGCTACGGTACCACGGCCGGTGATGGAGAATACGTCCTCGACCGGCATCAGGAACGGCAGGTCAGCCTTACGCTCCGGAGTCGGGATATACTCGTCAACAGCGTCCATCAGCTCATGGATGCAAGCGTACTCCGGTGCATTCGGATCGGTGGAGTCGCACTCCAGAACGCCCAGTGCAGTACCGCGAATGATCGGGATATCGTCGCCCGGGAAGTCGTAGTCGCTCAGCAGCTCGCGGATCTCCATCTCTACGAGGTCCAGCAGCTCCTCGTCGTCTACCTGATCAACCTTGTTCATGAAGACAACGATGTACGGTACGCCTACCTGACGAGCGAGCAGGATGTGCTCACGGGTCTGCGGCATCGGGCCGTCAGCAGAAGATACAACCAGGATTGCGCCGTCCATCTGAGCAGCGCCGGTGATCATGTTCTTAACGTAGTCGGCATGGCCCGGGCAGTCAACGTGCGCATAGTGACGCTTTGCGGTCTTGTACTCAACGTGTGCGGTGTTGATGGTGATGCCGCGCTCCTTCTCTTCCGGAGCCTTGTCGATCTCATCATACTTCATAACCTCAGCTTCGCCCTGCAGAGCGAGAACCTTGGTGATTGCAGCGGTAAGGGTGGTCTTGCCGTGGTCGACATGGCCGATGGTGCCAATGTTAACATGAGGCAGGTCTCTTACGTACTTTTCCTTTGCCATTGTGTTATCCTCCTTCAATGTGCTACATACGAAGTCATTACAGACTTATTGTATCCTACTGCCTGCAAAAAAGCAAGCATAACCTTTGAAATTAGCCCTGCTTGTCGCGGCCTGCGATGATCTTCTCCTGAATGGACTTCGGGATCTCCGCATAGTGGCTCGGCTGCATGACGTACTGGCCGCGTCCCTGAGAACGGGAGCGCAGGTCGGTCGCGTAACCGAACATCTCGGACAGCGGAACAGCTGCGGAAATCGCCTGTACGGCACCGCGCGGCTCCATGCCCTGAATCTGACCGCGGCGGGAGTTCAGGTCTCCGATGACGTCGCCCATGTAATCCTCCGGAACGAGAACATCGACCTGCATGATCGGCTCGGTCAGAACCGGATCCGCCTTCTTCATTGCATCCTTGAATGCCATAGAACCGGCAATCTTAAATGCCATTTCAGAGGAGTCGACCTCATGATACGATCCATCGTACAGTGTGACCTTGCAGTCGACAACCGGATAACCGGCCAGAACGCCGTTCTGCATGGCACCCTGAATACCCTGATTGACCGGCTCGATGTATTCCTTCGGAATCGCACCGCCGACAACCTTGTTGATGAACTCGTAGCCTGCACCCGGCTCATTCGGCTCAAGAATGATCTTAACATGACCGTACTGGCCCTTACCGCCGGACTGACGCGCGTACTTGCACTCGACATCAGCAGACTTGCGAATGGTTTCCTTATATGCTACCTGCGGCTTGCCGACGTTGGCCTCGACCTTGAACTCACGCAGCAGACGATCGACGATGATCTCCAGATGAAGCTCGCCCATGCCTGCGATGATGGTCTGACCGGTCTCTTCGTCGGTGTAGGTCTTGAAGGTCGGGTCCTCTTCCGCCAGCTTCGCCAGCGCAATGCCCATCTTTTCCTGACCTGCCTTGGTCTTCGGCTCGATGGCAACGCGGATAACCGGATCCGGGAAGTTCATGGACTCCAGAATGATCGGATGCTTCTCGTCGCACAGCGTGTCGCCGGTAGTCGTATTCTTAAAGCCTACCGCTGCTGCGATGTCGCCGGAATATACCTTGGTGATATCCTCGCGGTGGTTCGCATGCATCAGCAGGATGCGGCCCATTCTCTCGCGCTTGTCCTTGGTTGCGTTGAGTACCGAAGTACCTGCATCCAGCGTGCCGGAATAGACACGGAAGAAGGACAGACGGCCGACAAACGGGTCGGTGGCAATCTTAAATGCCAGAGCGGAGAACGGCGCATCGTCGTCGGACGGACGCTCATCCTCCTCGCCGGTATCCGGGTTTACACCCTTGATCGGCGGGATGTCGATCGGAGCCGGCATATAGTCAAGGATTGCATCCAGCAGCAGCTGAACGCCCTTGTTGCGGTAAGCAGTGCCGCAGAGTACCGGCACGAGCTCGTTGGCGATGGTTGCCTTGCGCAGCGCAGCCTTGAGCTCCTCGACGGTGATCTCCTCGCCCTCGAGGTACTTCATCATCAGGTCGTCATCGGTCTCGGTGATCGCCTCAACCATGGCCTCATGATATTCCTGCGCCTTCTCCAGCATATCTGCCGGAATGTCCTCATCGCGGACATCCTTGCCGAGATCGTCGTAGTAAACCTCAGCGCGCATCGTCATCAGATCGACGATGCCGACAAAGTCCTTCTCAGAGCCGATCGGCAGCTGAACCGGAACCGGATGGCACTTCAGGCGATCCTTCATCATCTCGATAACATTGTAGAAGTTCGCGCCCATGATGTCCATCTTGTTGACGAACGCCATACGCGGAACCTTGTAATCGTCAGCCTGATGCCAAACGGTCTCAGACTGCGGCTCGACGCCGCCCTTTGCGCAGAATACGCAGACGGAACCGTCGAGGACACGCAGGGAACGCTGAACCTCTACGGTGAAGTCAACGTGACCCGGGGTGTCGATAATATTGATACGATGGCCCTTCCAGTGGCAGGTGGTTGCAGCGGACGTAATGGTGATGCCGCGCTCCTTCTCCTGATCCATCCAGTCCATGACGGATGCGCCTTCGTGCGTCTCACCGATCTTGTGCGTACGTCCGGTGTAGAACAGGATACGCTCGGTGGTCGTCGTCTTGCCGGCGTCGATGTGCGCCATGATACCAATATTTCTGGTTTTTTCCAGTGTAAACTCTCTGGGCATGTTTTTCTCCTTTCGTAAAGCTACCCAAACCGGAACAGATTAGTATCTGTAATGTGCAAATGCCTTGTTGGCCTCTGCCATCTTGTGGGTGTCTTCACGCTTCTTCACGGCGCCGCCCAGATTGTTCACGGCATCCATGATTTCGCCGGCGAGTCTTTCTGCCATCGTTCTCTCGGAACGAGCGCGGGAATACTTGGTGATCCAGCGCAGACCTAAGGTCTGGCGTCTCTCCGGGCGAACCTCCATCGGAACCTGATAGGTGGCACCGCCGACACGGCGTGCCTTAACCTCCAGCGACGGCATAATGTTATCCATTGCCTCGGTAAATACTTCTAACGGATCGCGGCCAGTCTTGTCCTTCACGATATCAAAAGCACCGTAAACAACCTTCTGGGCTACACCCTTCTTGCCGTCAAGCATGATCGAATTGACCAGCTTGGTGACGAGCTGGGAGCCGTAGAGCGGATCCGGAAGAACTTCTCTCTTGGGAACAAATCCTCTTCTTGGCACGATACTTCCCTCCTTCACAAAAAAATGATTTCATAGGTACTTCAAAAGCCACCCCTGGCCTTTGTCATCGCCTGTCCGAGGAGTCTGAAATAAATCGATTCAAACGCGCTCAGGACAAAGCTGTTCTGCCTTGCTGAACTGGTGTTCAAGTCAAACGCACGGGTGAATTGCGGGTTTTTTTACTTGCCCGGCTTCGGACGCTTCGCGCCGTACTTCGAGCGGGCCTGATGACGGTTTGCAACGCCCTGCGTATCGAGGGAACCGCGGATGATGTGGTAACGAACACCCGGAAGATCCTTGACACGGCCGCCGCGAACCATAACAACAGAGTGCTCCTGCAGGTTGTGGCCGATGCCCGGAATATAAGCGGAAACCTCCATGCCGTTGGTCAGCTTAACACGAGCGACCTTACGCAGTGCGGAGTTCGGCTTCTTCGGGGTCATGGTCTTGACAGTTGTGCAGACACCTCTCTTCTGCGGGGAAGGCTGATTGGTGGCCTTCTTCTTCAGGGAGTTGAGACCTACCTGAAGAGCCGGAGCGGTAGACTTGTACGCGACTTCCTGTCTGCCCTTGCGAACGAGCTGGTTAAAGGTTGGCATTTAACTGGCACCTCCTTCAAAAGAATGAATTGATTTATTTCAGCGGGATGGTTGTCCCGTTAAAATCGAAAACTGCTATTCCGTGACTGCAACGACAGCCGCACCGACTGCAATGCCGACTGCGGCGCCGAGCTCCTTCATAGAAGGCGCTTCCGTCACCTGCACGCTGTATTCGTCACACAGCGCACGAATGGGGTCTGTAATCCGCCGCTCTGCGTCCGCGGCAATGAAAACCTGCTTCGCGCCGCCGTCACGGATGACTTTTTTGGACTGCTTCACTCCGACGACCTTTGCCGCCGAGGACAGCTGAGAGAGCATAGCGATACCTCCTTATTGCATACCCGTTTATTTTAACGTATGAAAAGGCGGTTGTCAATCTTTTTCCAGACAAATTTTAGGCAAAAAACAGTATCCCCATCCCGCCGGAATTTATCCCTTTTCTCCAAAAAAATTCCGCAGAAGCATCTGTGCTCCCGTTCTCCTCCGCCGGAACAAAGAAAGCGCCGGCCGTGTTTGGCCAGCGCTTTCAGTATCATGGTACGATGGAAAAGAGCATTCCGGATGCGCGTTCCACCCGTCAAACCCGACAGGGTGCTGTGTCTGCAAAATACGGGGTTGCATGACTGTGCGGTCCCTGCGGTTTCGGTCAAGCCTTTTCAAAGGCCTGCGGGGTGCGGGGCGGCGCTCCGGTGCGCAAATCAGTCGAGATCGTGAATCTCCTCATAATGTCCGTCGCGGTACTCACGCAGACCGGAGCCTGCCGGAATCAGCTTGCCGATCAGGACATTTTCCTTCAGGCCGGTCAGCGGGTCGACCTTGCCCTTGATTGCGGCATCGGTCAGCACGCGCGTGGTCTCCTGGAAGGACGCTGCGGAGAGGAAGGAATCGGTCGCCAGTGCAGACTTGGTGATGCCCATCAGAACCGGCGAATAGGTTGCCGGCTTGAGCTCGGTCTCACCTGCGTCGATGCGCGCCTGAATCTTCTCGTTTTCATCCTCAAGCTCAAGCAGTGTGAGCATTGCACCCGGCAGCAGATCGGTATCGCCCGCGTCCTCGACCTTGACCTTGCGCATCATCTGACGGACAATAACCTCAATGTGCTTGTCGTTCAGATCAACGCCCTGCTGACGGTAAACCTTCTGAACTTCCTTAATCAGGTAGTCCTGTACGGCGCGCGGGTTGAGAATGCGCAGGATATCATGCGGATTGAGTGCGCCCTCGTTGAGCTGCTGACCCTTCTCGACTACCTCGCCGTCCACGACGCGGATGCCGGAGGACGATGCCAGCTGATAGCTCTTGGTCTCGCCCGTAGCGGCATTGACCACGTTCACCGTCTTGACCGTGGTGCGCTTGTTCTCCTCGATGGTTACGACGCCGCTGATTTCCGCCAGTGTTGCAACCTTCTTCGGCTTTCTCGCCTCGAACAGCTCCTCGACACGCGGAAGACCCTGTGTGATATCGGAGCCTGCGATGCCGCCGGAATGGAACGTACGCATGGTAAGCTGTGTGCCCGGCTCGCCGATGGACTGTGCCGCGATGATGCCGACAGCCTCGCCCATGGAGCAGGCTGTGCCGAACGCCAGGTTGGAGCCGTAGCAGTGTGCGCAGACACCCTTGCGGGCGCGGCACTGCAGAACGGTGCGGATCTGAACGCGCGTGATGCCGGCTTCGACAATGCGCGACGCATCCGCTTCCGTAATCATATCTTCCTTGCGCTGGAGAACCTCGCCGGTCTGCGGATGGATCACATCGTCAACCGGATAACGGCCGACCAGACGCTCAGCAAACGGCTCGATGACGGAATTGCCTTCCATAATATCCTCGACCCAGATGCCGGACGTCGCACCGCAGTCCTCCTCGCGGATGATAACCTCCTGCGATACGTCGACCATGCGTCGGGTCAGATAACCGGAGTCCGCCGTTCTCAG
>OCVV011250892.1_pt1 | contig 10636 bp, 8 predicted proteins | sample 1539721 | NCBI WGS metagenome assembly OCVV01 (sample SAMN02144230, study PRJEB22623) | gut metagenome | biome: sheep rumen | host: Ovis aries | place: New Zealand
CGTTCGTTGGATTAAACTCCCACCGGCTACCTACTATGTCTCCGATAATTGCTCCTAACATAAATAGTTATTTTAATCCCAACCTTCCTCATCGTTATTCTCCATAAAGCGGCGCATGCCATTGTCTTCCATGTCATCCTCAGATGCAGGGTCAAAGCCTCGCATATTGTCAGAAGAACGATGAACCCCTGAAGAACCTGAGCTACTGCTGACGCTCGTCGGATTGGTAACAGTCTCTTTTACTGGTTCATCATGGAGCGCTTTCTCTTTGGCCATAGAATCCTCCAGCTCTTTTTGATAGCGTTCACCCCACCCTTCTTCCACATCAGACATTGGCAAATCGCTTTTATCCTTATTGCCACAGGACAACAAGAGCACAACGGCAGTCAATATCAGCCAAAGCTTTTTCATTTCATACTAAAGTGATAATTACCATTTTTTTATAAGCGATTAAGTATCCAACCAAATTATATCCTCTTCTGTGAGTTCTTCCTCGTCAAGGAGAACTCGATAGAAGTGTGAAGCATCCTCTTTTGTACTAAATCGCTTGTATCCCATATGAATATAATAGCCTTTCTCTATCTTAACACAGACCAAGGAATAAGTACCATAATACTGCTCTTTGCCCTTATTCGTACTGAGTATAACCAACATATTCTTTTTCTTGTTGATTTCTCTTGCTACAACATAATATGAATAAAAGGAGTCATACACACCTTTAGAGAATAGTGCTCCTTCGGTCAAGTTCTCCTTATACTTTATGAGGCCGTTTTCAGAAACTTCTGCAGGGCAACAAGGGAATTCAGTTGCCGTAGGCCAACTTTGTTTGGCTGAAGGTGTAAGAGAATCAAACCATTCTATTTCTTCATCCTTTTCAACATCATCTTCTTCTGGAATGAAGTTATCTCTTTCCATTGTTTTATAAGCTCCCTCCCCATCAGGAACCTTATTCATGTATGGATTACTATCGCTGCTCGGGGACTTTTGGAAGATCCATTCTCCAACATGACTCTCATTTTTTTTATAGTTGGGATTCGGCTTCGCAGTTTTTGCCCAATGGCTCCAGTTCTTAAGACAAGTCTGGGCTTCTTCCTTCGTGACATTTTTCATCCATGAGAAATTCGCGTCTTCAGTTTCATAACCATAAAGCAAAGATGGGTTTTCAAGAAATGCCTCTATGCTACCGCAAATCAACTCAACCTTCTTTCTGGTAATCTCATTGTTAAGAATATTTTCCAGCTTCGTTAGCCAACGAAGATTGTCTGGACGGTTATTTTGCCTGTTGGTGTCAATGTGATCAACTACATGTTGTTCTGATGGTGCCGGTCCGAGAAACGCAGTAGCCACAATTCTATGGACTCTTTCACCACAGAATTCCATATATTTTGTGGCTATGTTAGGTGTGCCAAAACTCCAAACATCATCAAGTTTGCGTTTGCGCATACCTTCTCGTTGATGGCGCATTATAGCTCCATTATCTCGCGCAGAATAAGTTTCGTCTTTATAGGTGCACTCCTTTACTTCGATATAATCATCAATATGTGACATATAGTAACCAACAAAAATATTATTCCCCCTTCTTAAGAAAATCTGTTATAGCTGATACTCCAGAAAAGCACATTATTATAATAATGCCAATACTTAATATAGATGCAGTTATACAAGAGCCTAACAGCACTCCTATCCAGATTGACTTAGTAATACTATACCCTATTACGAATGATAATATAAGCAATATTGAGCCGAGACACCGTAGTGCTCCTGAAATAAGAAAGCATAACTCTGTTAATGTTATTATTCCTCCAAACACGTATAATAACCATGAAATGTCTTTTAAATATCCAACTATTCCCAAGATAGGAATTAACACTAGCCAAACTATTACTCCAATGATTTCAATTGCTTTCATATTCTTACCTGTTTATATCAAAATCACACTTTCAAACACTACATTATTAAAATATTTCAGTTCATAATTCGAAACAAATTAATTATCTGAAGACTATTTAATGTTAAATGCGGTATAATTACCCTCATTTGTCACCGAAGAGCATACATACTAATATCTTTGCCTTTCATGAATATAGCTGAGCCATACCATTCTTTTTCCCAATCTCCATTAAGAACTTGAGGGGCTTCTTTACGTAGCCTTTCCATTTCTTCCAAACGCCCCCAGTCTATCATCCTTTCTAACGAAGCAGCTTCAAATTTTTCCTCCTTGATTATGTCATATACAACATACTGTCCAGAGGGTCTTTCGTAGCCTTGATTCTTCATCCAATTTTCCGTTCTGACTTTATAACCGCCTAATCTATAGACATGATAGGATATATGACTTTCATCCGCTATCTCATACAACAATAAAAAGCGTGCCGAAACAACTTTTTCATTAAGTTTGTGAATAGCGCCATTTCTAACTAGTTCTTTGCGGCCTTTTAAACGCTCGTCATATCTCACATTATATTGAGCATGTTCAAGTATCCATGATAGCTGATCCTTATCACCGCTTCTATAGCCACCAATGAGAAAGACTTCTTCACTAAAATCGCTGAATTTAAGAGAATCTTCTTCATTGTCATTATGATTTTGGATAACTCCGGATTTTGCAATTACCGGCTCCACCAATTGGTAGAACTTATTGATTGGCTCACGAGGATTAGTTCCCAATACATACTCTCTGACGTTAAAGTCTTGACTTAATTCAGAAAGCAGTTTCATGTTATCATCATAATATTCCGCATTTTTGTCCAGCGACAGATAAAGGAATTCTTCTTCTGCAAAGGGTCTAAATGCCTTGCCAAGCAATTTGTGGAAATACTTCTGCTCGATGAGATGGTTCATCTTATCACGTGTAGATGTGTCGTTATCTTCGTCATCAGCAGGTAGGGTCATCTCTATGGGCTTCAACTGCAAAGAGAAGAAGCCATATTTGGATTGTATATCCTCGATGATCTTGTTGCGGAACAATCTCCTTGCTTTCAATTTAAAGTTCTCCTGTGCAGGCATATCCTCACTACCATAAACTGACAGCACATACAAGAAGTTGATGTCATAGTGTTGAAGTAAGAGTGTATCACGATCGAAAAGGCGGTTTTCGAAGTGAAAAATCCTCTCCATTTCACCCCTGCGTTCAAGGTCATCTGTGTCATATCCTCTATCCTCTGGCACATGCGCACGAATAAAGAAGTTTGGCGTGATGTTATACCCCTCTGTATCCTCGTCTCTGTAAATCAGATAATCATCGCCCGGTTTGTATCTTTTCTTGCCAGTGGCATCTTTCTGATTAAACAAGTCGAGGTTGGCCTGGATAACATTGCGTGCATAGGTATATTGCTTATAAACAGAATACTCTCTTGGATCGTTCTTCTGCTTGTAGTACTTGGAGTCGCCAATATAGAATATCTCATCCTCCTTATGCATCAAACCACCCCAAGCATAGATATGGTCAACACGTTTTCCGTCTGTCTGCTCCTTCAGTTTCATTTTATCCACACGCTTATCCTTTTCGGTAAGTAGGTGGTCTATCATCTCCTCAAATACAATATTAAAGTCTTTAGCAAGCAGATGGTCAGAATAGTTCTCGTTATTGTGAATCTGGCTTTGCTGGCTAAAGAAGTCGTAGCAAAGTTGCCACATCTGTACCTGTTTATCAGCAAAATACTTGTGTCGTATCTGTATCAGACGCATTTCCCCATAACCGTCCAAATAGTTCTCAAAGACTTCATCAGTGATAAGTGGGAAGTTATAGTTTATTTTAACGGGGAAACCATATCTAACCTGCATGTGGTGGAGGATAGAGAAGAAGATGATGAACAGTTCCTCTTCCAAATTCACTAACCGCTTGCGATTCACCACGTTTATGTAAACAGGCGCATCGTCTTGAATTACTGCCTGCCCACGACTGATGGTTTTCGTCCAATTGATTTTGTTGAAGCCAGAATGAATGTTCTTCAAAACAAACGTGAAATAATTCTGGTTCTCGTCGTTGAATCGCTGAAGAGAAATCAGGATGTCGAGGAAGGTGTTGTAAACATACTGCCCAGACACCGTGTCGGAGGGAATGTCACGGTATAGGAGTATCTTTTTGTGTTGATCATCAGCTGTGTGGCGGAATACATTGATTGCTCGGTATATCCACACAGACAGCCCGTAGATGAACTTATATTCGTCATCTTCTTTTATTGTTTTGTTTTCGAGTGCTTTCTGTAGATCAACAATGTCTTTAGGATCATACTTGTGAAACACCTTGTCGTCCTTATCCATCACCACCTTTGGTAGAAAGAACACTGTGTCATTGACATCGTTGCTGTAGTAGTAGCCAACCATGTCGGTACTATACACCCCTCCCTGCTCAAAATTCAGTATCTTTTTGAGCAAGACTTTCGATGCTTCATCCTTATACTCGTGTCCTTCTATGAATAACTTCATTCTTCAGCAACTGTTTTGGGTTGTTCCTTATTGTTATCAAGAACTTTTTGGATAAATGTCTTCACCAATGTCAGGTCAATTCCTTCTGGGTTCGCATCATTGTCGACAACTAAATCTTCGGGATAAAAATCATGGAACGAAATCTTTTTCCCGTTTTCCCTTTTGAAGATATTGCTTTTAAAACCATAATCTTTGAACACGTCCTGCCATAGATAGAACACTACCTTGCCGACAAAGGATTCAGCAGAGATAATTGTTTTACACTCGTCTGTATCGTTGGCTTTCTTGTCAGGTTTACAGAAGAAGAATCCCAATTTTTTATCCTCACTCTTAGTTGCATCTTCTATCTGTTTGTTGATTGCTTTGACAAAATCCCACCACTTAACATCCACAGGCTCTTCACCCGGTACGTTGAACTTGATGCGGTAGTTCAGCACCGTTCCGTCCTCTCTCTTTCCTTCGCAGATACGCACATACTTCCATTCCCATCGACGCTTGAAGGCAGAGTCTATTGGGAATAAGCTCTGGTCACTAGTGTTCATCGTAGCCCAGATGTAGAAATTGGGAGGAAGCACCAAGACTTGGCCAAGTCTGATTTTTTCTGCCACTTTTTGGCTTGGCTGGCCATCTATGTCATATTGCTGATTTATAAACATAATCTGCTCTGCAGTAAGATTCAATCCCTCTTTGCCAAAACTTAGTTCATCTTCAGGATCCTCTTCAAGAAGAGCTTTCTGAATATCTTCATCTGCCTCGATGGGATATTCAGAAAAACCGTTTTTGCGGTCAAGCAGTTGGAATAAATCACCGAATATTTGAGCACAGTTTCCTCTGTTTATTTCCTCGATGACAAGGAACTGCGGCAATAATTCTTCTCTATCAGCACAGCTGTCCTTAAAAAGTTTCCAAGCCTTTATATATGCCTTGAGGAATGCTTGTTTTACAAACTTATATTAAATTCTCTTCTCTTTTATGGGGATAACGTTCTTTGCAGAATCTTTCTCTATGCCAATTGGTACAGTATTTCCAACACTATCTAAACCATACTTGTTTTGAGTTGTATTTGTAGGCTTATAAGCTCCTACGAAAGTTGAATAGTCACTATCAGGATGAAAAGTAGTACGAACAGTTTCTGGGTACTCTGCAACTATTTTTTTCGTTGCATAGGATTTTCCTGTACCTGGTGCACCATAATATATTTTCTGAAGCGGTTGGTTCATAAGTTCTTGTCTTTTGTTAATATTAATATTGAAAATTGAATCATCATAAAGCAAGCTGCTAAATGAGAAATAGCCATAATACAAGGTTAAGATGTCTTTTAGACGTTTGTTAACATCTGGATGTTTTTGCGGCGGACAGATCCGATCAATCGTGGCAACTTTATCAAATGAAAACATTATATCCAAGGCTTGGAACATTTCTTTTCTTGCAGAACGGGTAGTATAACTATTGATTGTTTGAATCAATTTGTTAACACCACTTATAGCATCAGTGGATAATTCCATACTCCTCAGATTCGTCATTTCAAATGTTGACAGATTTGCAAGTGCTAAGTCATCCAAAACATCTTCTAACGGAGCATAGTTGTCTTCTCTGACAGAAAAATAACTTATTAAATACGAAACAGATATGTTATTTGATAGCTCCGTAATTGATATCTTCTTTGAAATGTAATACCAGAATCGTATAATAGCTTGATATGTAGAGTTATGTTGTCGTAAAGCTTCCAAGAGAAGAATGAGGACAATAGAGAGCTCTTCATTATCTGGAACATCCAACAACTTGCAATTATATAAAAGACTATTGGCCAATTTGGACTTAGTTTCCTTTTCTCTGTTATAGAGTTGCGCAGAAGTCAAATCCGTGTACAATTGCGATTCACGAGATTCGGCACCACCTTTCAAAGCCGAGATAAAGCGCGATGCCGTCCGCATGGAAGATGTATACGGATCCCGACCTCCAGAGGGTATCCGATTCGTCCTTCTGCTTAGCCAAGCATCAAACTTACTTAGGTTCAATTTGTCTGTCCACATATTATTTCCTTTTTTCAGCTAAAAATAAGTATTCATTACATTTTTCGGCAGTATGCCCTTGGAAACTTTGATAGTTTGTACGTTCGAAAGCTAATTGTTCAAAACTACCTGATTTGAATATGTCGCTCTTAAATAAGTCAATAATTGCAGATATGCCATTATCTTTTCTGTGGCTTCCTTTGTTCTCGTGGTTTCTTCCATCATAATAGCTCATTATGACATATTGCGTCTTTGCATCTTTAATAAGCTGCTTTAAAGACTCTATAAATTTGTCAGATTTACAAAAAGTCGAATCGAAGTCATCATCCATGTTTTGCCCACGGACAAACTGCACATTACTGAAGTATTTTTTTAAGTCTTTTATAGTACAGTAATTACATATAAGATTCAACATAAAATAGTAAGATGTATATTGCCTGAAATTATATGGAGGATCTAAATACAGCAATTTGTGACTAGGCACCTCTTTTATGAAACGAAGAGAATCCTGCGCTTTACCAACAATGTGCTCATTATTAGTGCTGATGACATCATCAAATGGTGGAATGCGCAATGTTAAATCATGTAAGGCTCTCTCATCATATATCTCTCTTTGGAAATCGTGATATGTTCCTTGAGTATTACTAATCTTTTCTATTGACTCACATACTATACTAATTAGCAAACTATATTGTACCTCTGTCAAGAGATGATTGTTATACCATTCTCTGATTTTATTTAAGATTGTGTCTATCCTCTTACCATTGGAAGGGGTGAAAAAACGACGATGTCCCTCCGTTCCTCTTAAACTACGGAAATAACTATTCTTGCCCTCTTCGGTATATGTGTCATAGAAATACTTTCCCTGGAATTTCTTGTCCACATCTTTAGCTTCTATTTTTTCAAGATAGACGAGAACTATGACGAGTCTTTTGTAAAACTCATATAAATTCTGGTTATTTAGAAAAGAATACCCAGTTTCATTCTTCTTGGTGTCTATAGCTTCTATCGCCATCTTCTCATATTCTGTGCCATCAATACCAAGAACACCTAAATCAAAATCTGGAACAGTATTATTTCTTAAATAGCAATTGGCATAATGATACGAGAAAATACTGATATCATTAGAAATAACACGATAACCGTTCCTCTTAAGGGCCATCGACATTGATATTGTGCCAGAGAAAATATCACAAACGATATCCCCTGGCTGGCAGAACCTTCCAACCTCGCGCAGAATATGTTCTGCTATAGAATTCTTGTTTCCTAAATATCTCTGAATCATTTCTTTTCAAATATTATAAGGAACTCCTTGTCTTCCTTTTCGCGAACTACTTTCGCGGATGCATTTAACTGTCTATAATCAAAATCAAATCTCTGTTGTTTTACCTTATAATCAGGTATAAACTCTTTTGCTATTGTAAGAATATCATTTCTGGTAACCATTCTTTCATTTCCAGTAGCTTCTTTTTTTGATTCAGAATAACTGAGAATAAAACTACATTGCTCTTTTTTGACAAGTTCAAAGAGCGCTCGGAAAGCGTCTTTTGCTTTTGTTTTTGAGCAGAAATCTGACTTGAACTTGCCATCAGGATATAACCCTTGTGTTATATGTCCTCTGTGCTGCTGCAGCATAGGGTACTTATAGTATCTCACAACTTCTGGTATATGGTAAAACCTTGAATACTGTTGAGCGGTATATGGAGGATCTGCATATATAACAGAAATTTTTTTGCCATCTAAAACACTTAAGAAGGACTTCTCTTGAACATTATTACAACTAGCAATACATGGCAGCAAAGCAGTTCGATTTTCTGTTTTTGCCATGATATCCTTTAAGAAGCCAATAAACAACTCATCAACATTATAACTTCGGTTCTCGAAAAGTCTTACGTTGGTAATCTTATTATTGTCAAAATCAGTTATGCCAATTGGTTGGGCAAAGTGCTTTCCTGCACTATGAACGATTGTAGACAGGGTACTATACAAGGCTGTCAACAGAGCTGAATATACCCAAACATCACATTTTTCAATATAAAAATTCTCAATAAAACATCTTATTGTGTCCAATCTGATAGATTGTTTAATACCGAAATAAGAACCTGAATAATAATTTGTAATTAGAGGAGCATTCTTAAATGCTTCTTTTCCTATATTCTCCCTTATGTACTTTACTTGTTCAGAAGGGTCAATCGCCAGATTACTGACAATCGGAAGTTGAGAATACAGTTCTTTTAGCCCCTGCAAGTCTTTTAACCGTATCAACCTTTCTTCATTATCAATAAACTCTTTGAATGGTTCTATATACTTACAATCTAATTGGCATGCAGAAACACTATTAATAGCTTCATTCAATATAGATAAAGAATCATTTTTCTTTGCAACGTTTAATAAACAGGCTGACATATCAGAACAGAACCTCATAACATCATTAGCTATGACCGGCATTTTGTTGAGAAATAGAGCCTGAGATACAAGACTGCTACCAGAGAACAAATCCACGACATAGGATCTACCCTTATACAGGCGCTGACATTCAGATACAATAGTTTCTAATGTTCTTGTCTTTGCACCTAAATATTGAACAGGCTTATATAATAATTCAAAGTTTATATTCATCATTCTTTTTATTTCTTCATGCCTTCATTTTGTCCAAACATCTTTCTATTTCCGTGTACCGAAACTCCTAGACGTTGCGATTATAATACATAGAAAAGATAGTTCGAACGAATCTTCTGCGTATTATTTCTTTGTTACCATTATTCCTCAAAATAATCGGTATCAAGACGCTTGACCTCATATGTCTTTCTAGTGCTGACACCTACGTTATATTCTATCATATATTGAGCAAGAGCAATACCGTCAATTAAGACAATTTTGCTTGATGCTTTACTTACAGACTCACGCGCTCCCTGAGAGAATGTACTTGTCGTGACGAAAACTCCCTTAGAAGCCTTCTGCTCGTTAAGTGCACCTATGAATTGTTGGATTTCCGGCTTGTGAACAGGAGAGCCTTCTTTGTATCGCTTCGCCTGAATATAAATTCTATCCAGTCCAAGTGCATCTTCAGGAATGATTCCATCCACTCCGTTGTCGTGGCTCAATGGCGTAACCTTAGCAAGCTCTTTGTTGGCTCCACCATATCCCATATTGAGCAATAAATCAAGAACAAGCTGTTCAAATTTGGCTGGTGACATCTCACGAGCTTTTTGAAGAATGTCAGCAGCGAGATCATCATTGATTTTCTTCATGGCAGCTTCTAATTGCTCTGTGGGAGTCAATTCTTCACTGGATGCCATTGTTTCAATCGTCTCATCAGACTTCTTCGTAGGTGTAACACCTGCGTATGCTGCATACTCAGGATATTCCATCAAGTCTGTTTGCCTGAGGTCTGAATGGGACTTCAGATAATCGGCACCTCGTTTCGTTATACGATAAATACCTTTTTCTGGAATCTCAATAAAAAGGGCACGACGCAACCATTGACGACACCAACCAATACGGTCATCAATTTGGAAGGCTGAACCTCCCTTCGTTTTCAGTTGCCTATCTTCCTCAGTTAGACCGAAATGACCAATGAGCCTCTCTTTAATTTCCTTACTGCTAACATCCTTGTCCTTCAGCTGCTGCAGGAAAGGATAAAGGAAATCTTCAAATTTTGGAATTGCCATATGTTTTTTCACACAGAAACTCCCGAGCAGTGTCCGACAGGCGACCAAGCCTTTTAATACACTACAAGGGAGTTCTTTATATCATTGTTTTAGGCTTAAAAGCCTGGGTGGTCTTCGTCGGATAGCAGTTATGGCCTGAGCCAAAAACTACTAATTGGGTACAAATATAATAAATATTTGTTGAAAAAATCTAGGAACAATCTATATTTTTACCTTTTTTTACATAATCGAAGCATATTTGTCTATCGCCTCCTGATGAATGGCCACCACATCATCAGCCACGGATTTGGGCGATAGCACCACGAGCCACTGTCCTTTAGAGGCGATGAAAGCCTTGAAATCCGCGGTGGGACACAAGCGTACTTCGTAATCGATGTAATCAGGGCCAACGGCGAGCTGACGCTGTGAGTGATGGATCGGTAGGTCCTGAAGGCCATAGCGTTCACGGCCAAAGGCTCGTAAGCGGATGGTGGTGGGAGGCGTCCCGTCGCCCACTACCACTCCGTAGCAGTCGCTGAAGAATGC
>OCVV011318455.1_pt1 | contig 10636 bp, 8 predicted proteins | sample 1539721 | NCBI WGS metagenome assembly OCVV01 (sample SAMN02144230, study PRJEB22623) | gut metagenome | biome: sheep rumen | host: Ovis aries | place: New Zealand
TATTGGGCGTACACTTATTTGCCGAAAGAAGAAAAGTATGCTATCGTCCATCGCAAAGATAAAGCGCAAGACGAAGCCAAATGGAAGAACTGGAAACAACATTTTGCATGAATATAGCTTATTTCATAGCATCTCCCATATGGGGCGGAGGCGAACAGTACGTGTATGATCTTGCGCTCCATGTAAAAGAGAAAGGCGGCATACGTCTGTTCTTTCTCTTCCCTCCCCATAGCAATCAAGCGATGATTTCCCGCTTCACGCGCCTGGGTGAATGTCGTGTGTTTCCATATGTTAGTAAAGGAGTTCGTTTCCTTCCCTTCTCTGGTCGCCAGTTGGCAAAACTGTTAGACCTATGGCAAATAGACATCCTGCACATTAACAGCCGGCAGAGCTATTTTGCCGCTGCTTGGGCGAAACGATTTGCGGCACACCCGTTCCGACTGATAGCAACCCAGCATTTGGTACGACCTGCCAAAAACTCCGCATTATGGCGTTGGGCATACAGGAAGATTGATTTATTGATTTTTGTCAGTGACTGCGTTCGCCGGCAATATATGGCAAAACTGAAAGACAAAGATATATTCTCCAAAATCGCCGTTGTGTACAATAGTACTGCGATAAATGGATATGAGATCAATTCCTTCCACCGCCGACTGAACCATATTCTATTCCACGGTCGCATATGTTGCGAGAAGGGTATAGAGCCGCTGTTTAAAGCGTTGGCTATGCTGTCTGATCTGCCTTTTCAGATGACTTTTTGCGGAAATATCAGTCCACGAGACAAAGATATGTGGGATAAGTTAATGAGCACCTCCCCTGTTCGCAACCGTATTCGTCATTTAGGGTTTCAGCCCGACATGCGTCCCCTTTTGAGTGAACACGGGATAGGTATTCTCCCCTCCATTGTTGCGGAAGCGGGTCCACTCTCTATCTTTGAAGATATGTCCTTTGCTCTGGCGATTGTCACTACGAATAACGGCTCGCAGCCGGAGGTTATTCAAAATGGTGTAAACGGTCTGTTATGCTCCCCTGACAACCCTACGGAATTGGCTGCTGCGTTACGCCGATTATTGACTGACCCCACATTGACACAAACATTAGGAGAGCGGGCAAGGACGGATTTTCAGGCTCGCTATTCCTATGACCGGTTTATTGAAACAATGTACCATTATTATACCCGATAATACTATGCAAAAATTCCTCAATTACTATCTACGAACCATCGGTATTTTAAATTTCGTAGTATTTATGCTATTAATACTCTCTCTCGCCTTTCCCTGGAGGTTCAGCCAACCATTGGCTCCGCTATGGTTAGGGTTATGGTTTTTAGAAGGGCGATGGATTGATCGTAAGAATTTCCGATGGAGCCGCTCCATATATCCGGTATTGTTCCTATGCCTTTTCACGGTTTGGGAGTTGATCAGTTTATCATGGAGTGAAGATGTCGCAAACGGTTTAAAGGAATGGGGGTGCCATTGGCCTATATTGGCGGTTTTCTTCGTCGCCCTATTTGGGTGTAACGAGCACTATAAATCCTATCGGTTAAAGAGTGCGTTGATAGTCGGCAGTTTGTTATCCATTGTGAGTTACAGCGTAGTATGTTACCAGCATTACTGCACCGGAACTTTGGAGACGAACCCTCCTTATTGGTACGGGTCGGTGTGGACATTATTCGGTGAGGGACCGATTGAGATACTCAAATCACGGAGTTACTACTGTCTGGTATTACTCATGTCATTAGCTTTCTCGGTGGATGTGTACCGCCATTTCCGCACAGTCTATTCGCCACTGACAGCCGGGCTTACTATCGGCACTGCCGATCTCCTGCTGGTAATAGCCGTTTTACTAACCGCCTCACGTACTGCCTTACTGCTATTACCCGTTGTAGGAATAGCGATTACAATGATGAACTACCGGGGAAAATGGCGGAAGCATATAGGGATTGGCATATTACTCTTGTCCGTTGTTGTCACGGCTTTTAATTTGCGCTATAACACCCATTTCGCCGCGACCAAGAACGATCTTCTGCAAATTACGAAGATTAGCGAGCCTACTCAAGCCACCCTCACAGAGCCTCGTATAACCATATACTCATGCGCGTTACGCCATCTTAAAGACACCGGTTGGGGAGGCGCCGGTTTTGGAGCATCGAATAAAAAGATGGTAGAATATTATCATGAGGATGGGATTGAACTGGGGATGTACTACCAGTACAGCACTCATAACAGATACCTCAAAGTATGGATGGAGATGGGTATCATAGGGGTAATAGCAATGCTGCTTATTCTGATCTCTGCGCCTTATTTCCATAGCGGGCAGACACGCAAGAACGTACTATGTATGTGCCTTGTTTTCGGTGTGAGCATGCTTACCGAGAACCTATTGAGCACTATGGGAGGTTTATATACGTTCTTTACCTTGATAGCACTTTTACAGATTGCACAACGCGAAGAAGATTCGCTGCCACTTTCTCATCCGTAAATTTCTCCGCCTGTTCATGCCCATGAGCTGTCATCTGCTCACGAAGCGAAGGATCGGATAGGATTTTCACTATCTGAGTCGCTATCTCCTCTGGTTTTGCGGGATCGGCATATAGAGCAGCCTCGCCCCCCACTTCCGCGAAACAACCGCCGGTGGAGGTCAAGACCGGTGTTCCGACGGTGAGTGCCTCAAGGATCGGGATACCGAATCCCTCAAAGATACTGGGATAGACGAAGAGCGCAGCCTCTTTATAGATTGCCGGCAAATCTGCCTGTGGTACGCCGGAGAGTATTTGAATCGCCACTCCTAAACGCGAGGCTTGTTGTTGCAACTCCCTACCATACGCACTCTCACCGCCCACGAGTACCAGCGGAAGTGTAACTTGCGCCTCAGCGAGAGCCTCAATCAGCGTGTGCAGGTTCTTGCGCTCTTCCAATGCCCCGACATACAGGATATATTCCTGTGGCAGAGAATAAGCGGCCCGCACTTGAGCTATCTTCTGAGCTGTCACAGGCTCGTGGAAAACAGGACTACACCCCTGATAAACCACACTAATCTTTCGCTCATCCGCTTGTAGATAAGTGATTATGTCTTGTTTTGTCTGCTCGGAGATGGCAATAATCTTATCCGCTACGCGGGTGGCATAGCTCATTTTGGCGGCAAAGAGTTTGCGATACCCGGGGCTATACAGATGCGGGTACCGGAACACTAACAGATCGTGGATCGTAACGATGGTTTTCACACCGCATCGGTGGATCCCGAACGGCAGTTCGCCTGAGAGTCCCCAATAGAGATCTGTATTTTGGAGAGCATGCAGACATCCGAAACTCCGCCATAGGGAGGGAGCCAATTTCCATAACCCTTCAGGGGCGATGGTCGTGGTATGAGGGAATGTATAGGTGTCCGTAGGACGGGCGAAGAGTACGTATTCCTCGTCCGGGGCATAGTTTGTCAGGAGACGTATGACATCCCTGCTGTAATTACCTAACCCTCGATGGTTATGGTATGCTCGTTTTGCATCTAAGACTATTCGCATGGTTTGGTCCATTGTTTATCGATTATGAGTAGATTAACCCGCATCATATTCATTCCGTAAGCCCGCATATCTGCGGCTTTCTCTGGATATTCTTTCAGCAGGTTTTCTCCGCTGCCGATACGGTATAGTTTCTCTTGTTTGCTATGTATGCCGTAACACCAGAACCACGTACCATCCGACACTCCCAAGTGTTCGTTGCTGACAAAATAGGCATATCGCCGCCGGGCAGAGAACACATCTATTCCTGTGCAGTTGTTGTCATATTCCAGTCCCAGCAGGCTTAATACGGACTCCCATATATCAATCTGGGATGTCACACGGTCGATACGCTCCGGCTGCAACAAATCGGAATAGATAAAGACAGGAATATGGTTATAAGAGAGCGTCATGTCGTAAGGGGACGGACGGGACGAACCATGATCAGCGACCAGCACAAAAACGGTATTCTTACCCCACTCAGTCTGCTGCGCAGCCTCCATGAACCGGCGGATAGCATCATCCGCGTAAGCTATGGTCCGTTGCTCGTCATTCTCCCCGCGGCAGAGATAAGCCTCCGGCACTACGAACGGACTATGATTGCTTACGGTCAAGAAGGACGCAAAGAACGGTTTTCCGCTCTCTGCATACTCTCCGAGTTTCCTTATACCATAGCGGAACATATATCCGTCTGATACACCGAAATTATTCACTGCCGAATCCGCCTCGTAGTCATAGAGCGAATACAGGTCATTGATATGATTGTCGCGCCAGAAGGAGTTCATGTTGTCGTACTGCGGGTTGCCGGTCACGAAACAGAGAGTCTGATAGCCGTTTTTACGGAGGTAGTAGGGCAGACCAGTATAGATCTCGGCATTGACACCCATCGCCGGTTTGGCGAAGTTGGGCACAAATCCGTAGTGCACACCTACTATGCCGTTATTGGTATGTACGCCGGTGGAGAAACAATTTGCCCAATAAATACTTTTGTCCCTCAGGCTGCGCAAATAGGGCGTCAGCCACTGACCGTTCGACTGCAGTTCCAGGTTATCTACTGTCATGGATTCCATGAAAATGAGTACCACATTAGGGCGACCTTGCACACGGGGTGCAGTAGTGCCTCTACGAACCAGCGGCAGGAGGGAATCAGTGGGGTGAATATGCAACTCGTCTTGGACATAAGTTATTGCCTTTTGTTCGTCTATCGCCTCTAATTCCGGAGGCATTTTCTCCAAGCCGTGCTCGGCGCTTTTGATGATATTAAAAACGGGGTTGACGCCTAATCTGTTATAGAACGGGTTGTTGCAAAAATAGGCAAAGCTGACTTGGAGCGGGTACCGCTGGAAACTGCCGCGTATGCCGCAGAATACCACACCCCAGAGTAATACCGTAATGAGGGCAGAGAGGATATAATGCCCGGCGGAACCGCTCCCGGCGCGTTGCCAGACGGAGGCGAAAGAACGATTAAGTGCCACTACCCCACACTCGTAAAGGCCTATGAGGAGAATGGCTGTCACGAGGAAATACCGGTTGGTAATATCCTCGAAAATCATTCCCGCAGTATCACCGGCGAAGCCGAACCACGCTGTAACGCCTATATTAAGATGGTTCTCAAAGAAATGGAAATACCGTGCGTTAGATACATGTATCAGGATTAATAGGGCATATGCCACGCCGTAATACCAAGCCACCATATTGGTCAGACGGCGCATGTATAGGCCATAGTTCTCTTTTCTCATCGTAGCCAAGGCGAATACCGGTAATACTATTGCCGGCAGGGCAGTTATATAGCTGGCGATGAGATTATCGAACTTCACCCCTATGAGCAAGGCGGTCGGTAGCAACTGCCAATCAACCCCTTCAGCCGGCATATTGGCAAATAGCAGAATAAGACGACAGATACTCAATGCCAAAAGTCCTGCCAAATGAATGGATACCAGGTATCCGATCACCTTCCCGAATGTTTTTAGTATTGTATTCATCTCGTGTCTTATTTATCTTTCTCCAGTCCGACTCGCAGCGTAAACAGCAATCCCCTCGGGATACAGAGGCTCATCGCCGTGCGGCCGGGAATAGCACTATACCCGTCAAATGTATATTCGGTCAGTTCGGTACCGAAGTCGTATATATTGTAACATAGCACCTCGAGGGACATCGGTATGCCGTTTGCCCACCATCGTCCCGTAGCGCGCAGCTCCAGATTGAAGAATGCATCCTTGCGTTTGCCGAAATGGTTGTTTACAGGATTGATTCCTCGTGCATCGGTGGGGATGACGGCTATCGTTGTGCGTCCGTCTGTCGTCTGCTCAACGGCCTTAAACGTAGTAAACGGCTGCCCGTCCTTGAACTTGAAGTTCAATCCGAGGGAGAAATACCGGCAGGCATTATAGGTCACTTGTAGCCGGGCTATATAGGCGCGGTCCTGATTGAGCCGGCCGTTCGCCTGATAAGGTTTGTCACCCTCCGAGGTAGCGGTAAAGGTATTGGGGTCGGCGGTCGATTCCGAGAGCGAACCAAGGTTATTGTGCAGCGGACCGTTGCCTAAGGTACTGAAGCCGGACATCAGATAACTCTGCCAACTCAGCTGCACGAACCATTTGCGGCAGGCATAGGTATAACGGATCAGGTTCGAGATATAATAGGGTGTCAGCGTACCGGGTTGTTTCGACAGTAGGTTGAGCGGTTGGGTGGTGATGGTATAGGGACCGTTCTCCGGTCCTTCCGACAGGCGGGTGAACCACTGGTTGTAGTATGTCCGATAGGTGCTCAGCACCGCGATCTCGTGGCGGCGGCTCTTACCGAAAGTGAAATATACCGGTATGTCAATCACCGCATAGGAGGGCTGGTGAGCCCAGAGGTTCTTTGCCGGTGTGTGGTTAGACTTCGCCTCGCCGGAGAGATAGTCGGAACTCAGGTATTGCACCTCGTTCCAGGTATAAGACATCCTATGATGACTCACGGAGAGACCGAACTTGAACCACCAAATCGGCTGATAGTCCAACATGAATTTAGCAATCCAGTTAGGGCTGACCACACTCTTCCTCTGCCCTAACACCACGCCGTCCAGCGAGACTCCTACATGCCCATACAGTTGCAGTCCGGGCGCGGGGCTGTGTTCCGCGATTACCAACGCCTCGTTCTCCAATATACCGGAGGTGAAGGCTCTACTCTGCCAATGGTAGGTATAGAGGTTCGTCGGCGAGGCATCGGCGATGGATTGCGCATGGATGGCGTTGGTCCACGTGCCCGTAGTCGGCTGGAAATGGAGGATCGAGTTATACCCCTCGGCATGCACACGAAGCCATCGTAAGAGGGGCTGGTCGTACTGCAAGGAGAGGTTCACCGAATGGAGCCGTCCGTCCGCATACCAGGGCTCAAAAGCCTCGCCGTCCTGATCGATGATATTCCGGCTGAAAGAGAGGGAATCATGCTTCAGTTGGTTGATCTCATAACTCACGCCATAGACCAGTTTGCCGTTATTGGCAAAGGTTTTGGCGGCATACAATCCCGCCTGGTACATTTGTTGGCGAGCCTGCTCGTTGCGGTTGTAATAGAACTCCGAGCCATAGTCCGTCCGTCCTTTCGCCAATAAGAAATAATGGAGTTCGTCCATCGCTACGTTAGGGCAAAGGGGGATCTGTCCGTCCATCTGCGCCGTATAATACGGGGCATTGTACATTCCGCTGATACCCGTGCGGTCAAAAGCCGTCAGTTGGCGTTGACCGTAATGAAGGTAAAGGTGTTGATAGTATTGTTTCCCGTAAGCCCGGATACCGAAAGCGGTTTCCGCCGTACCTGCGCCGATGATATGATTGCGCATCTCCATCGGCCGCGAGTCTATCGTCCGTTCTTCGGCGGAACGGTGAAAAAGGTTGATCAGTTGCTTGGTGCCGGGGGAGATTCCTCCTATTCCGCCGGCATTGCCGGTCAGCCGTACGGATGCTTGCTGCACGCTGTCATCGGTAAAATTCAGTACGCCGTTATGGTAATCGAGTACCAGCGAGGTGCGGTCCATGCCATAGTGAAGATAACTATCGCCCGGCTGGGTACGAGAGTCCGTACGCATGCCGTTGAGACGGTATTTGGTTTGGCGGAAAGAGTTGCCGTCGATTGAGAACACGGCCTGATCCCCTAAGTTCCATTCGCCGGTGGTCTCTGTTTCATAAACTGCATACGGGCTGCCGTTATCCAAATAATGCCCGAGATCGGTGGTCTGGTACCAATCGCGAAAGAACGCGCTGCTTACGCTGTCTGTTCCCGGAGTGGCGGCATGCACACACGCCGAAATGCATAAGAGCATTATGAGGACTTGCCGCTTCATGTATTTTTACGGCGAAGGATATCTATATGGTATGCCAAACCCACGCGGATTTGGTGGAACGGGTAATCTTTAATACCCCACTGGTACTGAACAAAGGGTTCGAAGCCTTTCACATGCCCGGCGAGTTTGGCGCGGAGCACCATCGGTGCATCGCCGTGCCGCTCCCATCCGACATAACCGCCCCAGGTTGTTTCTAACGACACGTACTCTTGCTGGATTAACGCCTGCAGACCGTACATTACGGCATCGTTCTGCCTGCCGTTATCGGTCTGCCAGCATAGGAAACCCGCCGAGCCCGCCAAACGGAACTCCCAATCTTTATGGTAGAGCGAGTTGCCGATACTGAGGTCGAAGAAATAACCCGGTGTGTCGTAATGTCTATACCGTGCAAACTGTCCTCCGCTAGCGGATTTGAGACCGATACGCACCGTTGCCTGCGGGATATATTTCGCCCGCTCGGAGTGAAACCAGTCGCTATGAAGCACCTGTATTTCCGTGGAGACATACGCATCGCCCGCGCCGCTGCCGGTGCCGTCTGCCTGGCTGTACCACTCATGGATCGGCATCCAAATACTGAGGTTCGCCCACCGCGTGAACAAAGGAACATGCACGCGCGCGAAGAGATCCGCTGTACGGGTACCTGTATAGCCAAAATAACCATCCGCTGCCACTTCCAGGCGCAGATGGTCATAGGTTCTTCCGTCCGTCATCTCCGGAACCGGAAACGCGTTAGGACCGAAATAAGCGGGGGCTATGCCCGTTGGCTGACCCAGATTTGGAGCAACGACAGGCACTTCCGCGTGGGCGGAGCAAAGAAGAAGGAAGATGGAATAAAGACCGAATACTATGAGTCGTTTGTCTTTCATTAAATTCCAAAGAGGTTTTGGAAGAAGTTCTTCTTGTTCGCGCTTCCCGGCGCAATGTTCGGGCTGTTCTGCAGTTGCTCGATCAGCTTCTTCTCGTCCTTGCTGAGTTTCTCGGGGATATAGACACCTACGTTGATGAGCAGGTCGCCCTCTCCGTACCGCCGTCCGTACTGGTCGATACGCGGCAGTCCTTTGCCCCTCATCCGCAGCACCTTGCCCGGCTGCGTACCGGGGGTGATGGTTATCTTCACGTCTCCCGTGAGCGTAGGAATCTGTACCTGGCCGCCGAGCACCGCCGTTGGCATGTCAAGCAGCAGGTTGTAGATCAGGTCGCTGTCGTGACGGACGAAGTCCTTGTGTTCCTCCTCCTCGATCATGACAAGCAGATCTCCCGGCACTCCTCCGTGTGGCGCGGCGTTACCCTTGCCGGGTACGGTGAGCTGCATGCCTCCGGCTACGCCTGCCGGAATCGTTACGGTAATGATATCTTCGGCTCGCACGACGCCCTGACCGCCGCATTTCGGACACTTGTTCTTGATGATCCGTCCCTCGCCGCCGCAGGTCTCACACTCGGTCTGTACCTGCATCATGCCGAATATACCTCGCTGTGCGCGGGTGACTCTGCCTGCACCCTTACAGGTCGGGCAGGTCTCCGTCTGACCGTCGGCAGAACCGGTGCCGTGACAGTCCTGACACTCCACAAGACGGCGGACTTTGATTTTCTTCTCGCACCCCGTAGCGATCTCCTCAAGCGTGAGGGTCACTTTTCCTCTCAGGTCGCTTCCTCTGCGTACGCGTTGACCGCCGCGGCTGCGTCCTCCGCCGCCGAAGAAATCGCCCAAGTCGAATCCTGCGCCCTCGAAGATGTCGCCGAAGTGACTGAAGATATCCTCCATCGACATGCCGCCGCCGCTGAATCCGCCTGCGCCGCCCATTCCGGCGAAACCGTACTGGTCGTAGCGTTGCCTTTTCTGCGGGTCGGAGAGTACCTCGTACGCCTCGGCTGCCTCTTTGAATTTCTCCTCGGCTTCCTTGTCGCCCGGGTTCTTGTCCGGGTGGTATTGTATCGCTTTCTTGCGGTACGCTTTTTTTATTTCCTCGGCACTAGCCGTCTTTTCAACGCCTAACACCTCATAATAATCTCTTTTCTCTGCCATAAACTATTCTCCTACTACTACTTTGGCGAAACGGATTACCTTTTCGCCGAGTTTATATCCCTTCTGGGTGCAGTCAATGACCTTGCCTTTCTTGTCCTCTCCGGCAGCGAAGGTCGTTACCGCCTCGTGCTCGTCGGTATTGAAGTCGGCGTCCTCGGTCTCGATGGGGTGCACGTCATTCTTGTCGAGGAAGGAGAGGAACTTCTGGTAAATCAGTTTCACGCCTTCGTCATCGGTGGCGGCGATTGCCCGTTCGAAATCGTCCACCAGCGGCAGCATCTCTTTGAAGATACGCTCGCCGGCGGTGGCCATGAGCTCCAGTTTCTCTTTATTGGTACGGCGACGGTAGTTGTCAAACTCCGCCATCATCCGCAGGTTCTTGTCCTCCAGTTCCGCAATACGCTCCTGCGCCTTCTCCAGCTGTTCCTCGGCGGTCGGCGTTGCCTCTGCGCTCGCAGCGCTCTCCTGCTCGTTCTCTGCCGCCTCTTCCGGCTGCTGTCCGGTCTCTTGCTCCTCAATGGGTTGCTCCATTTCGTCTATTTTTTCTTTTTTCATAATTTCTTTAAACACTAATCTCTAAACACTAACCTCTAATCAAATCCCGTGCCATGTCTGTAGGCACTGCCATTTTGGCAGCCCCCTGCTACAGTGCAGCGAGGTTCTTTTCGTTCATCAGCTCTTTGCCTTCCGGCGTGTAGGCGTAGTCGATGCGGCTCTGGAAATAGGTCTCCACTTTGCCGCGGACGACCTTCATCGTGGAGTTGACGAGGTGGTTCTGTTCGGTCCAAGGCTCGTCGAG
>OCVV011143031.1_pt1 | contig 10634 bp, 8 predicted proteins | sample 1539721 | NCBI WGS metagenome assembly OCVV01 (sample SAMN02144230, study PRJEB22623) | gut metagenome | biome: sheep rumen | host: Ovis aries | place: New Zealand
TCGTTTAATGTTAATTTAGGTCTTTCATCCTTATCATTATTCTTTAAATCATAGCCCAAAGCATCACCAACGATTGTTTGCATATATGCCCAGTCAGCTTGACCAAAAGTTGTAACATATAAAGAACCAGTTCCTAAAATATTGCTTAAATTAGCATCTTCAACTTTAACATCACGTTTAACAGTGCTTGTATTATCACCAGTATTAGTGTTATCACCATTGTTATCCTTTGGTGTATCAGCTGGTTTATCACCACAAGCAACTAAACATAGTGCTAAAACAGCCACAAATAATAAACTCATAAATTTTTTCATAATTTTTTCTCTCCCTTATTTATATATTACTCTACATCAAGTAGATAGTAACCAATACCTTTTTCCATGATTTCATTGTAAGAAGGAACATTACCCATCTTGAATTCTCCTACTTCAACTCCACCAACTCCAACATTGTCTCTTTCAGTAACATTAACTACTCTAGTCTTTTGAACTTTATTGAATCCGTCCACAATACTACTAATTGACAATGTATGTCTTGCAACTCTTTCACTTATTTCACATGGAGCACCATAAATTATTTGTGTTCCATGTTCTTTATCGTAATTAACCAAAGCAGTATAGAACTTATCTGGAGTAGAATACTTGATTAATTCTTCAGTAAAAGGACCTCTAATCTTACCTTGAGAAGCATTTGATGTCTCAAATAAGAATACATAAGCATTTGTGAAATCACCAACTTCACGGTGAGTTAATCCATGCATATTTGTTGGAGACTCATTAAATGAAATATCTAACTTTGTCTTCTTTCCATTTTCTTGATATCTGAATGCTGTTGAACTACTTCTAGCATTAGATATAATATCAGCAGAATCTTGATGGAATACACACGCATTGATTGTTAAATACTCAGGTGAAGCTTCATGTAAATCAATTACCATTGTAACGTCTTTTGTATTAACAAAATTTGTTACAACATAAGCGATTTGCTCTGTATAAGTTCCTTCTTCACTACCAGGATATGCTCTATTAATATTTCTAACTTCACTACTAGACAACTTTTGACCAGATGAATGAGAATATACATCAGGTGTAGGCCATTGATCTACAGTATTGGTAGCACGAGAACCGAACTTAAAAGTACGAGTCTTACCACTTTGTGTAGTCAAATGGTAATACCAAGTTGTAGCTTCTTGTGGTTGAGAATATGAGTAAGCACTTCTATTCAATTCAGTAATTACGTATAAAATACCACGTTCCATTGTTGCATTTTCTAAGATTAATGTAGCAGTCAATTGTCCACTAGGTTCATTTGGATGAGTTCCACCAATTACTAATAAACTAGGAACCTTTTCAACTTCTGCTTCACTTATTTTAACACCTGCATTGCTTGCTTCATAAAGACTAGCATCCTTATATGATAGAATACCAACATCATAAGTACCATTATTTAATCCACTTATGACTTCTTCCTTACTACTAACTTCAGTTACATTTGTTAATGTCTTTTTAGCAGCAGCAGATTGAGTAGTATCTTGAACTGCAACAGCTTTTAAATTCTTAATAGCATCTAATGAGTTGTACTCACTAGCTTTTTCTACTTTAACTAAAGCAACAGTGTTTTCAGTTCCTTGAATTTCATAAATATTTGAATCAGCAACATCGCCTTTCAAATGTTTAGAGAATTCAGAGAACTTATAAACCCTTCCAACAACATCGTCTCTTACGACGAACTTTGCTTCATAATTTCTAAATTTAATAAAATTAACACTAGTCACAATACCTATTCCAAATATAATAACTAATATAACTAGGCTAACAACTAAATTAATTCTTTTATCATTGCAATCTATTTTCACAATTAACCTCCTAACGAATCATCAAGATTCTAATCAGGAACATAAGTAATGCGATTGCCCCAATTATCTTTTCAATAATTTTCTTAGTCTTAAATATATTCCAAGCAATAAATAATGCAATTAGAATAGTAAAGATTAAATAGAAAACAAATAGAATACCATAATAAATTCTCATTATTCGGTTACCTCCATGTTCTCCATGTTCTCATCATTATTTTTCTTGCCTTGTCTATTTTTATAAACAAGTGAGATTACTACTGCAAAAACAATAGTTAATACCATCATGATGATAAATAAGATTAAATATATTTTATCTTGACTAAATTTAGTACCACTCTTAGCTGCAATACCAAATAAATCTTCTTTAAAAATAGCTTTAGAGAATACTAAAATATAGATTAATCCATAAGCATAACAAATACCTAGAGCAGGTAAAGCAGCTTTTGTAACCTTTGTCCATTTCTTCTCTTCAACCATGCTAGCTGCAAAAGTAGCAGACATTGCAGTTGGAGGTAAGAATTCACCAATAGCAGATAACATTGATAATCCACATGTTACTGGAATACTTGCATAACTTCCGTATAATGCCATTACGAATGGTCCACCTAAAATTGATGCAGAACCATAAGCAGAAATACCACCTAAAATAGGAAGTGTTAAAGCCATACTGAAGTATTTTGCAAGGCTTGGAAGCATTAATGCATTAGCAACGAAATATGATCTAACACCATTTAAAGCGATAGATTCCATAAACATACCAACACCCATCAATAATCCCATAGCACCAAGTGATCTACCAACACCATGTCTCAATACATCAACGATGCATTCATCTTTGTCCATAGCATTTGTGCTAGCATCTGCGTTATCCTCATGCTTTTTAAAGAATGGTAACTTTCTACCAAAGAAGAAAGCAACAACTGTAGAAATAACAAACATACCTGGCATTGCAAAGCTACCAAAGATCTTTGGAAATACCATTTCACCAACGATTAATAAAATCAATAGATAAAGAGGAATTACAACTGTACCCTTTAGTTCTTTTAAAACTTCTACGTTACAAACATTTTTAACTTCTTCTTCATCGATTGGATTAACATATTTTCTTCCCAAGACTAATACACCAGCAATTGCAACTGGAACAACCATTAATAATAATGGAAGTTCAAATCCTGTAAATGCAATATCAACAACATCACAAATAACCATTGCTGGAACGTTTACTGGAGGAGCAATCATACCTAAAACTGAACCTAAAGCCACAATTGCACCAACCTTAGCTCTTGGAATTCCCCATTTAACCATGATAGGAGCAACTAAAGCACCAGATGTTATAGCAGATGCTAAAGATGATCCTGTTACCATGGCAGGAAACATTATAATAAACATAAATACAATTAGTAAGATAGTAGGCCATTTTCTCAAAGCCTTAACTACAGCAGCACTGATATATTCCAGTGCTCCTGTAACCTGTAAAGCCCCCATAAAGACCATAGCTGTTGTTATTGTAAGAATTGTATCAAAATAACCAAACGCACCTTCTATTAAATATCTGAATTCAAATTCTGTGCCACTAAATGCCCAAGATAATACAACACCTACAAGGGCAGAAGCCATCAAACTCAAACCAGAAGGTAGTTTAGCAACTAACATCAACACAATAAAAACAGCGATCATTACTATGAAATATAGTAACTCAATCGTCCAAAACATATTTCACCTATTAATATGCTAATGCCTTACCATCACGACGTGGGTCAGCACCACCTTCAATAAAATCTAAATTTCCATTTTCATCATAATTGAATGTAATACCGTGAACACCACCAAAATATAAATCAATCTTATTATATTCATGTACTGAATAATTTTTAGCTTTTAATTTATCAATTTGAGTAGCAGCAACTCCTACTGCTTCTAACTCACATAACTTCTTAGTTTTAATTGTTTCACCTTCACTCATCAAATTGACATCGGCAGTAGATACACAATAACTATAAATTCTTGGATTATTAATAGCAGATTGAATATCCATTCCAAAATCAAGTAAGTTCAAACAAGTTTGAATAACAGCACAAACAAGTCTCATACTACCTGGAGAACCAAATGTAGCAATAGGATCACCATCTTTTAAAACGATAGTTGGCATAATATGACTTACAGGTTGTTTGTAAGGTTTCAAATAATGAACACTATTTGTAGTGAAACTGAAACTAGAACATTGGTTATTTAGGAAGAAACCACATCCATCCGGAACTACAAAAGCACCCCAGAAATGGTTAAGTGTTTGTGTAAAACTTACAATGTTACCTTCTTTATCAGCAACAGAAAAAGCAGTTGTACCATTGTCATCTTCCCAAAGATCTAATTTATAACTTACATCAGTTGCCTTTGATTGATATTCCCAAGGAGCCTTATCATTGTTATAACCTAATGATTCTCTATCTGCTCCTCCCCAGTCATATGAAGATGTCAATCTTACAGTGTCATTAGGGTTGAACAATGCATCAAATCTTTGAGCAGCATATGCTTTATTTGATAATCCTTCAATTGGAACATTTTCAATCTTTCTATCAGCGATATAACGACGCTTATCAGCATATGATAATTGCATTGCAGTTGCAATTAAATGTAAATATTCAGCTGAATTATTGCCTAAATCAGATAACTTAATACCTGTTTGTTTGCAATAATATTCAAGCATATTTAATGTTTCGATTAAGATAATACCACCTGATGATGGAGTATTAGATGAATAAATATCATATCCATTATAAGTTCCATGTAAAGGTGTATCAATAATAGGATAATTAGCCTTTGCATAAGCAAGATCTTCAGCAGTTACTAATCCGCCATTATCCTTATAAGCTTTTAAAATAGCTTCTTTAACCCAACCTTCATAGAAACCGTCAACACCTTTGCTAGCGATTTCTTTCAAAACATTGGCATAATCAGTTTGAACTAACTTTTCACCAGCTCTTAAAGCTCTACGACCATTACCAAAGATATTCATCATACCAGGAACAGCAAGAACTGTATCGTAGATATTAGTAGCAAGAACATCAGTAACAGTAAATCCTTCTTCTGCGTAATGAATTGCAGGTTCTAATACTTTAGCATAATCAAGATTACCTAAATCATCAATAATCTTACATAATCCTAATACTTCTGTAGGAACACCAGCAGCTCCAATACCTTCGGAAACGCTCAAACCTTTTTCGTTATATACTTCAGGTGTAGCAGCAGCAGGAGCAAATTCACGGAAGTTATAGAATAAATATTCACCAGTCTTAGCATTATAAGCAGTCATAACACCGCCTCCACCAATACCTGATGCATATGGTTCTACAACACCAAGTGCAAATGCAACAGCGCAAGCTGCATCAAATGCATTTCCACCATTTTCAAGTGTATATAATCCAGCATAACTTGCATAAGGGTTGGCACTTGATACGACACCATTTTTACCCTTAGCAGAACGAGTGGAATAATCTAATAATTTTTCTTCAGACATATATCTAAAGAAACCAGTATCTTGATTGACATCTGTTTGTCCATTATCATCTGGTTTGTTATCATCAACTTTCTTCTCACAAGCAACTAAGCCAAATACTAACATTAACACAAACAGTAGCGATAATAATTGTTTTTTCATTGATTCTCTCCCTTTTATATAGATTCCCTCATTTTTTCTCCAAAAAGCGCAAATAAGCACAGAGTAAATTCAATTATATAATTACTTCTGTGCTTAATCTTCGCATTCTAACAGTCAAAAAACTTCTTTAATTTTAACTGATATATTAAATTTTATTTTTGACGAGATTGAGCAGAAGCAATAACTCTGTTCATTTCGTTTTTAACGATCATATATCCCTCATCTACACCCATACCAGGTTTTGCTAAACATTGAGTTGCACGACATGCAATAGCAATGTTAGTTGTAGTTTGAGCAGAAATATTAGTTTCGTTACAAGTTCCACCACAATAAGAACCAATATTCTTCTTGTTACAATAAATAATAGCTTCAGCAACGTTGTTAACACCACCTAAGTCAGGTGTCTTGATTTGTAACATATGTCCTGCTTTATTATCAGCGAAATACTTAATATCTTCTAATGTATTACACCATTCATCAGCAACGATTTCTAACTTGCTTCCTTTTTCTTCTAAAGCTTTTGTTAAATCTCTTAAAGCAACCATTGTTCCTTCTCTTTCGCCAGCATCAACTGGTCCTTCAATACGAATTGCAAATGGTTTTGCAGCTTCTTCTAGAGTCATCATATAATTAGCCATCTTTTCAATATCGTTGTTAAAAGCAATTCCGATTGTTCCATATACATCAATATGGAAAATAGGTTTATAGTTTTCATTAGCACGTCTTTCAATAATACGGTTTCTTAACCATTTAACGTAATCTAATAATAACTCACCATTCTTACCTAACTTAGTTTCTACATTGTTAATTAAAGCATGTGGTAATACATCAGCTTCTTTAATAATCATCTTATCAGCATTGTCATATCTATCATCACCAGATTGAGTGAATACTGGGATTGGTTCATATGGTCCTGGAGCAACATCGTATTCTTCTCTAATTACTTCTGCCATAGTAATTTTTCTACTATTTGCAGTAGCATTTAATAAAGCTTGAGTTAAACCATAACGAATAGCAGTGTGCAATCTCTTACCATTAACTAACATTCTATCGTACTTTTCTGCAAGTGGACGGAATTTACTAACATCTTCACCAATTAATTGAGGAACGATGTTCTTTTCTAAGAAAGGAATAAAATCACTAGCTAAGAATAGAGGATCTCTTCCTCCGGCACCACTGTATTGAACAGCAGCACAATCACCATAACCAACTGTACCATCTTCTAATACGATTTGAATAGAAATAGCTTCACCAGCTTGTCTAATTTGTTGGAATCCTTCAGTAATAGGAGTTCCTTCATAGAACATACCATTATGTCCAGCACCAGCTTTGATAGCTCTTTGGTCATCAAAGTAAAAACCAGTATAAGACTTTGTTAATAAGACGTTTTTAATTTTCATTTTTGTGTACCTCTTTTTTTATTATATTTTTATCTTATTTTTTTTATTATCAATATTTATTTTTAATTATTCTTCATATGATGGATGACCAACTAAGTGACCATTACTTACTGCATAAATATCATCAATTGTCAATTGGAATGAAACTGGACGACCCTCAGCTTTAGCACGTTCAGCGATTTTAGCTCTATGGAATGCTTTAATCTCTTCACTAAATCCAAGTTTTCCAAATTCAAGAATTCTAATATAACCATCTTTATCTCTAGCAGGTAAAATCAGACCAGCATTGTATTTACTTGGAGCGAATGGAATATCAAGTAATCCTTGTTCAAATGCTTTAACTGTACCAACAGCTAAATCACCTTCTCCAACCTTTAATACACAATCCATTAAACAATCTACTTCTTTTTCAATTTGTTCCATCTCAGCTTTTAATTCAGCGCTATCTGGCATAGATTGTTCAGCTAACATTTGAGTAACAATCTTACTAGCTTTAATACCCATAGCATTTGCTTCTTTTGTAGGAACACCAATTGATTCATGTGGAGTCTTAGTAATCATCTTATTTGCTTTTGCAAGTGCAGCAACAGTAGATGACATAGCGATTAAGCCCATAGCTTCACTTTCATCCATTGGGAATCCACCCATCCATTGATGGAATACAGTAGTTACTAATACATCATTGTAACCAAATTTCTTTAAATACTTATTTGTTAATAAATCAAGAGTTCTAACAGCAGCAACGTCTTGAATAATATTTCCACCCATACCATATCCAACAGTAATATTCTTAACACCTTGCTCAGCAGCAAGTAATGCTTCAATAATACCAATTGTATGTGAAATTGATGGTGGAACAATTGTACCTGTTAAAGGTCCAAATGGTTCACGATTAATATGAACGCCATGTTCTTCATAGTATCCAACTAAACGGTCACAATATTGCCAATATTTCAAGCTATCCTCAACTGAAACACTCTTAGCATATGGAAGGTTATAAGAGATACCTCCACCTTCATTAGAAGTCCAACCAGCAGCATGAACAATTTCAGCTAACAATCTTGAGTCAGGAGTTCCATGTCTAGCTTGTAGTGGAACATTAATGCTTTCCAATACTTTCTTACAGCCTGTAACACCATGATTTACAGCTGGGAAACCATTTAAGAATGCTCTTCCTTGTCTAATACTCTCTTCAATTCCCTTTTCAGCTTCTATATATCTATTTTGTCTTGTATAAGAATCAATTGTAGATGGTAAGAAGTCAGCTCCAGCAGCCTCTAAGTGTTGTAATAACTCGATATGATTTTCAATAACAGGAACACCAGCACGTGGTTGAACTAATGTTCTTCCACCTTTCTTCTTTGCAAGCTTAATAGCAAAGTTTTTGTGCTCGGGAACACTCTTTAAATATTTAATAGCCTCATCAAAATTCAATTGAGGGTCATTACCAGTTTTCCAAGTAGCAAGTACTTCTTTTCTTTCTTTTAAGAATTCTTCTTCTGTTAATTTTACATTTCTTACCATAGTTATTCTCCTAAATACTTTCTAATATCAGGTAAATCCTTTTCAATAGGAGTTCCTGGTGGATATACCTTATCAAATCCCATATCAAGGAATCTCTTTTCAACTTCTTTAAAGTCTTGTTTTCCAACTACGATATTTCCGCCAACGAATAGTGGAATATTTCCAATACCTGCCTCAATGCATTTTTCTCTCATACCACGGCAATCCAATTCACCTTGGCCATACAATGAAGAAACTAAAATCATATCGGCATTTGTTTCAACTGCAGCATTAATAAAATCTTCTTGACTTGATAAAACTCCAACATTTACAACGTTGTAGCCTTCGCTCTTAAGAACATATTCAATGATCTTATTTCCGACTGCATGAACATCGGCGCCAATAACACCAATAACGATAGTTTTCATAATCAATCTCTCTCCTTTTTTCTATGATTTTCAAACCTTATACATTATAATCAATTTACTAATTATATTCAATCAAAAAGCAACTTTAAAAATATTTAATTGCTAATTTACGAAAGCGTTATACTCCTCTGGCATTCCTATCTTAATAATAATTTCCTCATTTGTAATAGGATGTTTAAATCTCATCTCATTACAATTCAAGCAAACTCTATCAACACTTTCTTCCCCTCTATATCCATACATCTTATCTCCAACAAGTGGATGCATTATATAACTAGAGTGTACTCTGATCTGATGCGTCCTACCAGTATATAACCTAAATCTAACTAAGGATATTGTATTATCTTTATTACTATCTAAAACCTCATAACCAGTCTTAGCATATTTTGCCTTTTCACCATTTGCAACGCACATCTTTCCATTTACATGTCTATCTTTACCAATAGAAGCTATTATCTCGCCTTTCTTATCTTTAAACTTTCCGCAGGCTAACGCTAAATAATACCTATCTATTTCATCATTTTCAATTTTTTTTATCATCATTCCTTCAGTTAAAAAGTCCTTTGCAAACATCACTAACCCAGTTGTATCTCGATCAATCCTATGCAAATATCTGACATTTCTATTGATATTGTTACAAATATAATAAGCAGCTATTCTATTTGCAAGAGTTCCTTTTTCCTCTTTTTTCTCAGGATGAATGATAATACCAGCTGGTTTATTCACCACAAGTAAATAATCATCTTCATAAACAACATCAATATCAATATATTCAGGAGCAAAATCAACTTCTTCTTCAATTCTAAATTCTAGGACATCATTCTTATTAATGATAGAATCAAGTCCCACATTCTTTCCATTTAAAAGAACTGACTTTTTAACTCTAATCTCTTCTATCTTGCCTCGTCCAATATGATTATTCTTTAAAAAATCTTTTATCGAACAATTTAAACTCTCTCTAACTTTATAGACAACTCTATCCATTTTTTTATTTCCCTAATATATTTCATATTTTACAACACGAATCTTAAATAAACAATTAAATGAGAAAAATAAAAATACAAATTTTTTATATATTTAAGTAAAATTAATCATATTAAAACATATTCAGTTAACTTGGCATAAAAAAAATTAAAAAGTTCTTGCATTACTGAAAGTGCTGTGTTAAAATGTTAGTACATTGTTGATATGCAGGTATAGTACAACGGCTAATATACCGCCTTGCCATGGCGAAGATGCGAGTTCGATTCTCGTTACCTGCTCCATAAAAGAACTAGAATTGTGATACGAGAAATCTGTCACAATTTTTTCATTTTTAGGGCTAAAATGGCTAAAATAGTAGGGTTCGATACCATTTAATAAGGAATTTGCCTTATTTTTAGTGTCTACTAATAGTTTATCATTTCAATATAGTATTGACTTTTTTAATATTATAGTGTAAAATGCAGTTACAAAGTGCGAGAGTAACACTATAAAGAAATCTCGATTGAAGACACAGTGTGAGAGTAACACTATAAAGAAATCTCGATTGAAGAAATGCTCTCGGGCCTTTTTGGTTCTGAGAGCTTTATTCTACTTGTGAGGAACTAATGGTTAAGCATTATGAAATAAAACATTTAAGTAGTAATTTTATGCGAAAATGTCTTTTTTCAATAGCAACTACGTGTTGCGTGACTTTATTTTAGTTTTATTGTATAATCTTATTATAGGTGAGGAAAATAAAAAAAGTATTAAAAATAGTTTTAAATATATTAACTTGTTTAACTTTGTTTTTTGGATTGTTAATAGTTTCT